>ERZ773046.10-NODE-10-length-131431-cov-8.810216_pt1 | contig 131431 bp, 169 predicted proteins | sample MGYA00580634_ERZ773046 | MGnify/ENA primary metagenome ERZ773046 (study PRJEB29015, sample SAMEA2738127) | human oral metagenome | biome: human oral; feature: human-associated habitat; material: saliva | place: China | collected 2159 ... | reverse complement strand
TAGATACAATCTGTTAGATACAATCTGTTAGATACAATCTGTTAGATACAATCTGTTAGATAATGTTGGTTATTGTGGTGTGTTTTAGGGAGTGATTGAGATGGGTTTGATTGATATATCAAATTTAGTATACTCAGGGTGTTTAAAGAAATCCTATGACATGAGTATAGAGATATTTGAAGATGGCTATCGGAGTGAGATACATGTGTATGATAGAGGTGCATTAGTTACTGACAGGGATACTGATTTTTTAAATGAAGAGTTAGAGTATGTTAGTGATAAGGTAGCTAACATATTATCAAGGTATAGGGAGATATATAGGTATTCAATCGTATCTACTTCACGATTTGGTGGTTCATATATCAAAGATATAAGTATTAATCGTTTACGTGATGTGGGTGTAGCAGATGTAAACAGGGTGTATATCGATTTAGATAGCTTATCAATACAATTCAGTAAAGATGTACCTAACAAGGTAATGGATAAGTTATTAGAGGCATATAAATTAAATCAGTCTTGTAGAGGAGAGTATGGTTTGAGTATGTTGTGTGTTGATGGTAGTAATGTTGTTGAATATAGTGATTGTGTGGAATATTGGGAGAGTTTGTTATCTGACGTAGTAGATACATTGTCTGATGTACTCAAACGATTCTATGTTAATTATGTGGGGTTGCTAACTAATAATGAATTTAGAGATTATATGTTGAAACGCTATAGTGGTATCGCAGATGGTTATGTGGTTGGTCGGTATCATCAATCTATGTCTGATTCTTTGTTACATGTAACGATTGATTTAGGATTATTTAGACTACGTGATATAGATGTAGATGCAGTATATGGGTTTACTGTTGAGAATGGTGTTGTAGATTTTAATCCTATTAATTCATTATATAATTTGAAATACATAACTGATGATATATATGGTGATTTTTGTAATGTGTTAGAGATGATGGCATATGTGCATGATGCTGTGATAATGTATTATGTATCTAATGGCATATCTTTGTATCGAGGCTATGTGTTGGTTAGTCATGTATTAGGTAATCTTCAATTAGGTGCTGATAGTTATACTTGTATGGCTGATAGCTTTACAGATGTAATAGGTTCTGTTGAATTGGGTGATTATTATGAATTTAATGGTTGTGTATTTAGTTATGATGACAATTTAGAATCTATTGAGATGTACATACCAATACGAGAGCTTAGCACTAAAGTAATGGCATCAAGGGTGTTTGATGTTGGTAAATTCATGCGTAGATATGTAGATATGGTAGAGGAGTATTCTAGAGGGATATACAGTATTAGCTGATGGTGGTGGAGTGGTAAAAATGAAAGTTACGAGAGATGATATAGATGGTGTAATGATATCATTAGATATACCGAATGAGTTGTATCGATGTGGTTTGATGTTTGAAGATACTAAGAAGTCTGAGGATGGTAGTTTAAGGGGGTTTGATTATTATTTCTTTAGAGAGACTGAGTATATAGGTGATGCTATTGTATCGGTAGCATCACGCTATCGTGAGTTGGCATTGTATCATAATCGGTGTAGTGATTTACATAATGTGGTGAGTGTTGATATCGATTTCACAACTATAAAACGATATCGTAATTATCATAAAGAGGAATGGTTTCACGAGTTAAAAACTAATGTTAATAGGATTCGTGTTAACGATAATAATTCTATTAGTATCGAATTTACAGAAGAATTTACAAAGCAGTATATTGGATATATCATTGATGCTAAGGCGATACATGATAGGTTAGAGGATGCTGTGTTAGATGATAGTGGTGATATCATACCATTTAGTATGTGTGATGGTTATGGTGATTGGTGTCGGTTGTTAGACAATGTAGTAGATGGTATCAAGAGATTATTGGGTAATGCATACCGTATTTATTTAGATTTCATGACAAATCCTGATGTAGCGGATGCATTAGGACGTAGATATGGTGGTATGGTTCGGTCTAGATATTATGATTATTTAGGGGATAGTTTATTTGTTAAGACATCTGTGTATGTAGCTAGTGGTAGTATTGATACATTGTTTGTAGACCCTGTTATGGGTTATGATGTAGATGGTGACGATGTCAGTCATTGTACTATTGATGATAATCATATGAATATACGTGTTATACATTCTGATAGTGATATTAACAGGTTTTTAGATATTCTAGAGATGATGGTATATAGTAATGATGCGTTAATTCAATATCTTAAAAGTAGTTATGAATCGTTGGGACGTGAAGTTAGTGGTTCACTGTATATGCCGTATCGTAAAGGTGTTCATGATATTATCGATAGGTTTAGTGGCCTTGTAGATTTATATCGTGATGGTTTAGGTGATGTTACAGACGGAGTATGTGTATGTTCTAATGATGAATTCTTTCATGAAGGTTGGAAGTTTAGGTTTTCATTACCAGTTAGATTGTTGTCAAGGAAAATGATGGCATCGAGGGTATCTTGTGGTGTTTTATGGTTTGATACGTACATAGATATGTTGCATTTGTATGCTAAAAAGGTATATGGTATTGATATAGGTAGGTAGTCAAAACATACAAAACTTTACAATATATTACAGTTATGGTATAATAAGTATGTAAGGTATTATGTTTAAGGAGATTAAAAAATGGATACAATGATAGGCTTTGATTCCTATACTAGTCATACACGAGTTAGTGATAATTTATGTATTCCAACTATTATTGATGGCATTAGTCATGGTATTGATAAGTTTCGTGATACGTATCGGTTGTATCGTGTTATGGGGATAAGTATTGATGTTCACGATAGAAAGAGTTATATGACAGATGTTGGATTAGTTATGGTTTATATTCGTTGTAGTGATGAGTATGATATAGTATTTGACCTAACTGAGACTGTTGTAGGTGAGATGGTTCAGTTATATGATTTTAAATCTAGAGGACTATCTTGTAGTGGGAAGTTAGATAACATTGTTGCATATAATCAGATTGTTAAAAAGATAGTTGATTCTATTAACAGTGCTTTGGTTCAGATATACGCACAGTTTGTTGATTACCTATTTACTGGTTGGGGTAAGACTAGATTTAATGGTATGTACGATACTATTGTTAGTCGAGTTGGTAGTAATAATTTTCTATATGGAAAAGTGCATACTGATTATTCTAAGTATGTATCTATGGATTTCAGTTATTCTTTAGTTGCATCTGTTGACTTCTTAGATTCTATCGATGTACGTCCTGTTATGGTTTTTTGTAGAGAGATTAATACTGTTGATGGTGTATTAGATGTGTTAGAGATGATTTCTTTTGTAAAGGATATGATACGTTCAAATCCAATGTATGATTTTATTAATCAATATGGTAATACAGATGATTTAGACTATTTTAATGATAAAGAGTGTGTTAGTAAAATTCTAAAAGTAGTTAATCATAAGATTGAGTTAGATTATTATAAGAAGATAGAATTAGATTCTAATATATCTGTTATGGTACGTTATGGTACTATGACGTTTAGGGGAAGATATCTAGATTGTAAATTAGATTTTCATGTTTCATCTGATGCATTTCTACGTAAAGTGATGGGTAGTGCTTTCTTTGATACTAATCGATTAGAAGAGATATTGTATACCTCATTGTATCTATTTGGTTGGTATGTTGGTTGTTGGGAGTGATAGTATGTTAATTACATTTGATACAGGTAGTAATGGCTTCATACTATCTAGAGGCAAGAATAATTTATCTGGTACTGAGTTGAGTACTTCTTTGGGTAAATTGATTGCACAGTATAGAGATGTGCTATTGGTTGCTCATAAAATACCATGGTGTATTGTCGATGCTGGTATGACAATTTCTTCTAGGGTTGGCAATGTTTCATTTGAGTGTGGTCATAGAGGTTCCGTTTCCTTTTGTAAGATTTCACTTGTAGATATTACCTATTTAGATGTATTGTTTAGTGGTAATAATGTAGATTATGAGTCAATTTCTAATATAGTTAGTGGGATTTTAGAGGAATTATTTTTTAGTTATATGACTTCAGTTTTTTGGGGGAATTTTGATTTTTCTGATATTGAGTTGACACGCGGTAGTATGCTTAAACCTATGTTACATCAAGAGTCAATACAGTTTATTTCTAATAAGATTTCGTATTCACGAGTTGGGGAAAGACTAGAGTTAGAGGGATTTGATTTTTGCATATGTAATATCGATGATACATTGGGAGGTTCTTTTACTGTTATTGATATTTGTAAGCTGTTAGAGACGATTCAGTATATTAGGGAACGTTTTTTGTCTAGTGGATTTTCTTTTGATGTTACTGTTAGAGGTTTTGGTAGCGTTTACCCTATAGACTATTTTTCTTGTTGTAGGGGCGATTTAGTGTCATTACATTATGATAGACGCCATTCTAGTAGTGTGAACACTATATTATCAGATGGTAGTACAGTTGGTGTTTATGCTGTTTCAGTTAATGATGATTATATAACTTTTAAATTTTTGATTCATGTTAAGAATTCTATGTGTAAGGTGTTGTGTAGTTCTTTCTTTGACGTTAATAAATTCTTTTCTATTGTAGAGCGTTCTGTATTTGAATTTGGCGAGTTTGTTGGTTGTCATAGGTAAACTATCATTAAAACTTTAAAACGAGCATACAGGTGCAATTTCGTGTGTTAAATAAGGAGAATAAAATGATTAATATGATTGTGTGTATGGATAAAGGTGATGGCATTGGTGTTAACGGAGGACTATTGTATCACCTTAAAGGTGATTTAAAACATTTTAGACAAAAGACATTGGGTACTACTATCATTATGGGTCGTAAAACATTTGAAAGTTTACCAAATGTTTTACCACATCGTGAGCATTGGGTTATTACACAAGATAAAGACTATAAAGTACCTAAAGGTGTTAAGGTGTTTCATAGTCGAGAAGACGTATTAAATGAACTTGGCGATAGGAGAGCGTTTGTTATTGGTGGTTCTTCTATTTATGATATGTTTATTGAGGATGTAACTTCTATCTATGTAACAAAGGTAGATAAAAAGAAAAAGGCTGATACATATTTCAAGTTCAGTCGTGATGATTTTAGTTGGAGTCAGATTGGTATGCAACAAAATGATATTGATGAGTTAAGTGGTGAACGATTAAATTATACTTTTGAGGTATATACACGTAAGAATTTATTAAAAGTTGTTAAGGGTGAAGATAGTACTTTACAAAACTTAACATAGTATGTTATATTGTAACTATCATAAAATACTTTAATTGTTGGAGGAGATAATTATGCATTATACTACGTTCGCAAGCACTGGTGATAATATCGGTGTTGTTGTACACATCACAGATTTCATGGATAGAGATGATGTTATTGAGCAACTTAATCACTATCGTTGGAGTTACGATGCTGTTAAGATTGATGATGACGAAGTTGTGGCAGTCATTTATTTACGAGTTGGCATTGGACGTAACTTCCAATCTATCTCTAAGAAGCTAGGTTGTTTGGTACAGGTTAATCCTTATACTGTTGTGTATGGGTTGGGTGCTATTACTACATATAAGAATGGTAATTTAATCAATTATTCTATTGATTTTGACGATAGATATGAGTGGTGGTTAGTTTGGGGTGATAAATCTACATTGCTATCGTTTGATTTCATTGATTTTGATGATGGTGATTCACCTTATTGTGTTGAAGATAATGAGTTAATTGGATATGAGTTCTCAGATGAAGAGATTGATGAATTTACTGAGCGACTTAATTCAGGTTATAATTGTGGTTTTTAGTTTATTAGGTGGGTGTGTTGTTTCATACCTACCTTTTATGTTACATTGGGGTATGATATGAAAAAGTTTGATTTTATAAAAGAGATTATTAAGATTTCAAAAGAATTTGTGTGTGGACATGATTTTGATGCACTATATTATAGTCTAAAATTAACCTATAGTGTTAATGGTGAGTTTGCTATAAACGATATGCTACGTTTTGTTGATGAGTATCATCAAGATGGGTTTTTAGATTATTTTGAATGGAAAGAGTTACGTAGGGTTGTATTAGAACGTGATTTCAGTCGCTAAGGTGGTAACTTGTTATGAATTTAATTGATGGAAATAAAATTGTTGTAATTAAAGATAGAGCGTTTACATTAAAGACTATTTCTGATATATACGTCTTTGATAATATGTTATATGTTCACTGTTTCAATGGTGATATAGCTAAGATAAAATTAGATAAGGTTTCTGATTTTAGACTTTTTAATGATGTAGTTGATGAAGTATTTGCGTATCATCAGGCTTTAAATGGGTTAGTAATGTGTGAGAGGTGAGTGTTGTGTACTATTTTATTTTCTTTAAGATGTCGCTTGCGTTATTTCTAATGACCGTTTTATTTGCTTTTCTTAGTTTATTCTTTCCCTATTTTAGTAAGGGAGAGCATGTTATGGATGTTTTAGGTTATATTTCATTATTTATGTCATTAGTACTTTTGGCTTTATGTGGATGGTTGTGGGTTTTTGATATTTGATGGTGGTGTTATAGTGGATTATTTCTTTTTCTTTAAGGTTTTTGTGGCATCCTTTGTTTTGACTTTTATTTTTGTATTTAGTACAAGTGGGTGTGAGTCTTTTTCTAGGACTTATCGTATTTATGATACTTTGTCAACGATTTTTTCTGGTATCGCAGTGATTTCTCTAATTATTACGTTGGTATTGTGGGTGTTTGATTGATATGGAATTGATTGTAAGACATGACTACGATGTGTTAACTAATACATTGTTACAGATTAATAATAATTTTATTGCTACTAGAGGGTTTTGTTGTCACTTAGATACTATTATGGGTGTTCATTTGGTTGATGTTAAATCAGTGTCTAATAATGGTTGTATTAATTCAGTGTGGTTGGTAGATTTAGAGGTTGGTGAGGACGAATTTGACAGCTTTGAGGTTCGTTCCATTTTATCTATGGTTGATGCTAGTAGTTGTGTAGGTGAGATTTCTTTTGAGGTTAAAAATCCTATTATCTATGATGATTATTTGTGTACTACAAAAGTATATGATTATTTTTTAGAGAGGTGTGGTTTGGGTGAAAAAAGTTAAGTCTATAAAGAAAAAACAGTTAATGTGGGTTGATGAATTCTCAGTAGATTGTAGTAATATCTCTATTAATAATCATAATAATAAGTTAGGTCGTCCTTATGAAAGGTATATTCAGCTTATTAAGGGTAGTAAGTTGGAGTGGAATAGTAAGTAATATTTTCGAGGTTTAATTCAATGTATATATATATTGCAGATTTTTAACAAATGAAGATTTAGATGAGTTTAATAAATTAAATGCTGTTAGGGGTATTTATATTCACTCTGATATGACTACTTATAATTTAGATACTGGCTCATATACATGTAAGAGATTGTTTTCTTCTAGTACATCTAGTACTTTATCTGATACTAGAGATGAATTTTGGTTAGATATGCCTAGATTTCATAATGAATCTTATGAGTATTTCGCTTGTGTAAAATTTACAACTAATGTACTTAGTATTGATGATTTAGGTGAGATATTTTCTCAAAAAATATCTCCTAAAACAAAGAGTGTTAGATTTCCAAAGAGAGAACCTAAAAATCGGTATCTTAGAGTGATTGGTGGTGACAATCCTCAATACCCTATATATGTTGTATCTAGAAGTAGATATGATGAGAAACGTGCTAAAACTGTTAAAGAGTTAAACATGATGAATGTACCTCATTTTGTTGTGGTTGAGCCTGATGAATATGATTTATATAAAAATTCTTTTGATTCTTTGGGATATACTTATAGTGAAGTTCTTAAATTAGATATGTCTTATAAGGATAATTATGATACATTAGATAATAGAGGGGATACTGTAGGTAAAGGTCCTGGTGGTGCTAGGAATTTTTGTTGGGATGATTCAATTAGGAGAGGATTTTCTCATCATTGGGTATTAGATGATAATATTGAGTGGTTTAGATACTTTACTGATAATTTCCAAAGGAAGATGCGTACTGCTGTTTGTTTTAAAGCATCTGAGGACTTTTTCACTAGATTTAAGAATGTAGCTATGGGTTCTTTGTGTTATACCATGTTCTTAGATTCTAAAGATAAAGCTTATCCTTTTGTCATGAATACTAGGATGTACTCTATTATTTTTATAAGAAATGATATACCTTATCGTTGGAGAGGTAGATATAATGAAGATACTATTTTATCTTTAGATTGCCTTTCTAGTGGGCTGTGTACAATTCAGATGTGTGCTTTCTCAGCCGATAAGATAACGACACAGCGTGTGAAAGGTGGTAATACTGATATGTTTTATTCTGTTGAGGGTACAGATAATAAATCTCAGATGTTAGTTGATGTTTATCCTCAGTTCGCACAAAAAGTTTTTAAGTTTAATCGTATACATCATTATGTTGATTATAGTGTCTTTAATATGCAACTTGAATATAGAGACGACTTTACTACTGACAATTTAGATAAGATTAATGGTTATGGTATGCGTTTAGTTAATATACCTAAGGAGTGGGATAGGACATATAAAGATTCTAGGGGGTATATCGAATCTCATTTAGATGAGTGTGAGGAAGTAGATATGTTTAATATACCTTTATAAGTAGAATTTTTACATCTTATATTACAAAACTTTACAACTTAATAGGTATAGTGTTATAATGGTTATGTAGATAAATGATTGTTTACATAACCATTTTTATTTAAAGGAGATTAAAAATGTTAGATTTGTATAGACGTGCTTTTCTAAGAATTCCAGTATATTGTGGTGATGCTGTTAAGTCAGCATTTCCTAAGACAGGTACATTTGAAGTAGATGGGTTTTTCTACACTCATACATATAAAGATTCGTTACTTTGGGAGTTAGTATTGGCTGATTCTGATTCTGTATGTTCTGAACAGATTACTGAGATGGAGTTTTATCAAGAAATTCCTAAAAATCTTAACATACATATATTTGGCAATGGTACTTCTATTGGTATTCAGTTAGATAATTATCAAAGGGGTTTCTATGATTTTGTTGGTAAGACTGTACATGTATTTTGGCATAACTATTCTGTTTACTTTACCTTTGATTTAGGTAAAGTGAATATTAAATATCGTAAATTAGATATTGATATTACAAAGGATACTACAGAGACAATTCATATTTCATATATTGATGTAGTTTTAAAAGCTATACGTCTTTTTAATATTGGTATTTATAAAGTGGTTGAGGGGTAGTATTATGTCAAGTTTTGATTATATTAATATTAGCGAAGATATTAAATTAAAGGATGCTTATAAATTTCAAAAGTCTATTATAGACAATAGATACTATTCAATTTCAGATATTTGTGGTAAGTATTTACGTGAGTTTAAATCTTATACTAAATGTCTTGTTATTGTTAGCGATTCATCACATCTTAATAGTTCTTTCGATATAGTAAGTTATACTAACTCACAGATATTCCTTGATGAGAAAGATTTGAGCATATCGCCTATTTTTTGTGTTGAGGTGTCTGAGCGTTATGATGGTAAGTTTTCGGTTAAATCCGTTATGACTTGTTTTTCTTCATTTAGTGCTTTAGAGGATTTATCAAGTTTTATTGCAAACTCTTCTTTTTGTGATAGAGTAAAGCTTAGATGTCGTAGAGATGAGTGGAATAATCAATTTCACCATGCTGATTTATATCTCAAACTTTATGGCAGCGATGATTTAGTAGATGTGCATTATGGTCTTGTTCTTAATCATGAGCAGTATATGTCATTAGTTGATATGGTTAAGGAAATTAATAAAGGTTTAAGTGATTATAGGTTAAGTATTGCTAAGAGCAATGCTACATCTTATTATAATGTGTCGTGCAAAAGGGATATGGTGATAATGTAATGAAGTCTTTGTTAATAATGAGAGGTTGTCCTGGTAGTGGAAAGACAACTCTTTTAAAAGATTTAGGGTTAGATATTTACTCATTGAGTAGCGATAAATTGCGTTTAATGTATAGTTCACCTGTTTTGAACGAAGAGGGTAACTATACGATTAGTCAAGATTGCAATAGTGAGGTATTTGATACATTGTATAAAATGTTAGAATATCGTATGTCTAATGGTGAGTTTACAGTTGTTGATGCGACTCATTGTTCTTCTCATAAAACAGTACAGAAGCAGATTCATGAGTATCGTAGATTAGCTAAACGATATAACTACAGGATTTATCAGTATGATATGACTATGGATTCGTTGAAAATAGCTAGACAGAATGAGTATCGTAGGGGTACGTATTCTTTTGTACCACATCATGTTGTTAGTAAAATGCGTAGGGTTATGGAAGATACTCCTAAACTTCATAGGGATATCACTAAGATAGATTCTATTGAAGATTTTATTTCTTCATATAATACAGATTATTTGTGTGATGCTAATGTGTATGATAGGGTTAGGGTGATTGGTGATGTTCATTCATGTAATACAGTTCTAACAGAGGCTTTATCTGACTTTGATATTAATACATTATATGTGTTTGTAGGTGATTACTTTGATAGGGGTATTGAGCATTATGATACGTTAAAAACAATCCTAGATTTATCTAAGCGTAAGAATGTTGTTTTGTTAGAGGGGAATCATGAATCACATTGGATTCGGTATGCACATAGTGAGAGTGGTGATGATTTAGGATATAAGCGTTTTAAAGAAACAACATTAAAGGATTGGTTATTGCATTATGATAACGAATCTGATTTAAAGAAAGAGTTACGTATTTTATATCGTAAATTACATTCTTGTTATTTCTTTAAATGTGGTAACATTAGATATATGGTTACACATGCTGGCTTGACTAAGTTCCCTGAAAATGCATTATTACTATCGTCTACACAATGTATTAAGGGTGTAGGTGGTTATGATTTTGAAGTGTCTTTAGAATATACTAGACAACAACGCAGTGGTACTGAAGTTCAAGTATTTGGGCATAGGGGTGTTTCATCTTCTAAAGGGTTTAGTTATTCATTAGAGGGTAGAGTTGAATTTGGTGGTTGTCTAAAAGTTCTTGGTATTGATGAGAGTGGTCAAGAGGTTGTTGACTATAAAAATGATGTCTATAATAAGAATTATTTAGATGATGAATTTAAATTTCAACAGGAATATGGCAAGGTTGTGTTAAATACAGGTTCTGTTGAGGTAAATGTTATTGCTAATTCTAAGTTAGTCAAGGTTCGTAATTGTGGTGATATGGTTAGTCTTAACTTTACTGAAAAGGCATTTAGGCATAATTTGTGGGATGATATCACTATTAAGGCAAGAGGTCTTTTTGTTGATAAAATTACAGGTAATGTTAAAGCACGTTCTTATGATAAATTCTTTAACTTAGGTCAAAGAGAAGATGCTAATGAAGAATTAGATAGATTAGTTTATCCAGTTAGGGTTGCTAAAAAAGAGAATGGTTCTCTAGGTATCATTTCTTGGGATAGGCAAAAAGGTGATTATATTTTCGCTAGTAAGAATTCTACAATGACTGAGCATGCTGGTTATGTTAAAGAAAACTTTGAGATGGTTGATTATAATATTCAGTATGCATTGCGTACAATTTTAATGAAGTATAATTGTTCTGCTGTATTTGAGATGATTCACCCTAAAGATGTTCATATCATTAATTATAATAAATCTCATAAGCTTTTCTTGTTGGATTTTGTACCTAATAAATTGCATTTGGATAATGGTATCCATATTGATTATGAGTTTTCTGAAATGTGTAGGAAAGAGTTTAGTAAGATTTATGAAGAAAACCCTATGCTTGCATTTGATGATGTGTTTAAAGTTGTGTGGTCAACAACTGTTTCTGATAGAGATGCTTTAGATGTATACCTTGAAAAAGCTAAAACTTGTGATTTTGAAGGTTATGTATTTACAGATGCTAGAGGTTATATGACTAAGATTAAGTCTGATTCCTATTTAGAATGGAAATATTGTAGGACATTATTAGGTCATTATGTTAGCAATAGTGATATAAATACTAATTCCTTAAATGATTTTGAAAAGAGTTTCTACAGTTTCTTGCGTACTCACTTTGTTAGTGATTTGAGAGATAAGAATATTTTAGAAGTTAGAGATATGTATAATCAGTGGGTGGCTAATAAATGATGGGTAAGTATAATATTAATGACAAAGTTCCTTTAAATTCTAAAGGACAAAATGCTAATATAAAAGCTAATATCTTGTCTGATGAAGAAATGCGTAAGTTGGGTTTTACGGATTATGCAAAAGATAGATGGTATTTCTGTAGAAGAGTTGGTGGAAAGGATAGTGATATTAGTTTTAATATCACTATCTTCAAGAAAACTAAGGACATTCAGATAGACGTTTTAGATGAGATGTTTTTACAGCCATATGACTTTCAAATGTATATCGGTACAGTTGCTGTAGCTAATCGAGTATATGATGATGTGCAGAACTATATGAAATTCTTCATGGACAATGGTGTTATTTATGGATATACTTTGGGTGATTACATTTAAATGTGGGGTGAGTTTTCTTGTATACTAATTTTTATAAGGTTTGTGATATAATTAATTCTTTGTCAAGTCATATTGATTATGCTCAGGATTGCTTAGATTATATGTTTACATTGGGTGATTCTAGTATTATGTTTGACAGTCGTACAAAAAATGCTACTATTAATATTAATGGTGAGGTACATAGTATTACAGACGAGTTTTTATTGTGTTATCTAGAATATGATGATTATATTTATCGATATGACACTATGTTTGATGGCATATTAGATTTCTTCTATGCTTTTCTTCATAACTGCAATATTTCATTTTCAGAGATGAGTTCTAATGTTAGTAAGATTGTTGAGTTTAGGAAAGGTTTTGGGTTTGAAACAGATTCCGAGACTGTAGAGTTTTTACAGGAGTTCTTCTTGTATATTCATAATAAGTTATCTGAATTAGATAACTTGTAGGGAGTGATGCATTGTGAGTTTTGATGATATTAAATTTAGCAGTGATTATTCTGCTGAGGATATTAATAGAATAACTAAAGATTTTGTAGATATGGTTAAGTATCTTAGGAATAATGAAACATATTATAGCTCTATTGTTAATGAGTGTGATAAGGCTTTAGGGGATTTATATCATTATTGTGAGTTACATTATCCTACAACACGAAGTGGCAAAACTAGAGTTGTAAGTCTTATTCGTGATATATCGACTACTAGACGTAAGGCTAAGGATATATTGGAATTAGTTGAGCCTATTCTAAAACTAGATACGTCATATATGAATGAGTTAGGTAGGGTATCTAATTCTATTAATAAGACATATAGTAAATTATATATTAATGAGCGAAGGTATACACCTAGAGTTTTAGTTGATTTATTTGATGAAGTTGGTGATGATTAGATGTCTGATGCATCTAAGCTTAGAGACACTATAGATGGTAGGATAGATAAGTATATCTATTCTTATGTTGGTGCATATTTTAACGATATTGACAATAAAACATTACAAGATGATTTATATAAGAAGTTGGTATTAGACCTGAAAAGTATTATCGAGGAAGAGTGTAATAGAATTGGTTTAAAATAAAGTAAAGTATTGTTTTTATTTATAATCTGTGGTACAATTTATTTAAAGGTTTGATAGTTTAATGAGTTGAGTGATTATAAAAATTCTCTCTCAATCACTCTCACATAAGAAATAATCTCCGTAATTTCAATGGAAGTTTTTCTTCTATAGTCACTCAACTCATTAAGCTATCAAACATTCGTAGATGACGTTTGCCACGTTGTTGCATAAATTTCTCCTTAAAAGCGACTCATATATTTCATTGTGATTATATGGGTCGCTTTTTATTTAGTTTAGCGGAGGTATGGGTTGGGCGATTATAAATTAGAAGATAAGTACATCTCTTTCAATGGGATTACACTTGGTACTGACCAGATAGAGTGTGCTGAATATATGTTAGCTAGGAAAGGGTGTATATTGGGTGGTCAGTGTGGTCTTGGTAAGACTTTGATTACATCTGTGGCTAACAAAGTATTGTTGGATAAATATAATACAGTTGTTTCTATTATAGTTTGTCCTGTAAAGGCACTAAAAGCCTTTAGAAGAGAGCTATTTGAAAAGTTACTTCTTAAAGAAGATGAGGTTGGGATTATATCTGCTGACTATACATTGTATAATTTAGATACGAATAGAATTTTTGTGTGTACTGATACTCAGGTAGAGAAGTTGGATAGAATTACTGCTGAGTTAAAATCTAGAAACATTCCAATGATTTTAAATGTTGACGAAGCACATAAACTGCAGGATAAGAAAAGTAAATTCTCTATGATTATGTCTAGTATTAGGTCTAGGTGTTCTATTGTATGGCTTATGACAGCTACACCTATTCTTAATTCTTTAGATTCTTTATATAACATTGTTAACTTTTCTTCTCCTGGTTTTCTTGGTAAGAAAGATGCTTTTGATAATAATTTTACTTTGTGGAATTTACGTGACCAGTACATTAAACGTGGTGGTAAGGCTACTAAGATTAAGGTTAAGGATGTATATGGTTATAAAAATCTAGATATTCTTAGAGAGAAGCTTAATGATATTATTATTGTTAGAGGTAAAGAGTATAATCTTAAATTCACTGCTTTAGAGTGTGATTTGTCTGATAAAGATTATGAGATATACAAGAGGGTTTCTAGTGGTATTCTAAACTTTGAGGATGATGCTAGGAATTTTTCACGTAGGATGCACGATTTACAGCGATTTGTTGATAGAGTGTATACTGATGAAACAATGGAGGATTTGGTATCTAATTATTGTGATACAGAGTATTCTCCTAAAGAGGAATTATTACTTAATTCATTAGAGGGTGCATTTAGCAATGGTTATAGTGTTATCATTTATGCAGAGTATAAAGAAACAATTTCTAGGTTAGAGTCTATTCTAAAGAAAAATAAGAAAAAGTTAAATCTTGGTAAAATACATAAAGTAACAGGCTCTATTAATATTAAAGTTAGGGAAGCTGTTGAAGAGAATATTGGTTCTAGGGACGTAGTTTTGATTACATCAGCTGGTACTGAGTCTGTTAACTTGCAGAAATGTAATACAATCATTTTCTATGACATTTCATTTTCAACTAAGAATATGATACAGGCTGTTGGTAGGGTTTGTAGACGAGATTCTAAGTTTGATACTCAATATGCTATTCTTTTGGTAACAAAACGTACTATTGATGAATATAAGTATCGTATGTTCAATAATAACTTAAATATGGTTAAGGGTGCTGTTGGTGCTGGAAAAGATATTCCTTTGTCTGAGGATATGTTGTTATCAGATGCTAATGATTTACGTGTTCTTAAAGATGAGTTGTTATGGGTAACAAAACTGTTACAATAATTAAAAATTTATTTGAACAGAATACCCTCTGTATCCTGTAAGGGGTGCAGACTCAACGTTAAATGCTTTTAACTCCTAAAGCTCTACGACCTAAACAGTAGCTAGAAATGGCAAGCTGAGATTAAAAACCTAAGGTGCGAAAGCAGAAAAAACAGTAGAGATGGCATAAGATGAAAAAAAAGCATATCAGTGTCTGAGTGATAAAAATAGTGAACCTCAGAAGACGTATGTTCTAAGTGCTGCAAACAATGGATGTTTAGCAGGGAAAGTCCTAAGTCTTAATGATAAGATATGGAAAACCCTCAACGACTATCTCCTTGAGGGAGAGTAAAACCGCAAGCTAATGGCGGAAGAAAAATGTTGCTCCTGTTTTAAGATAGACAGGATGAAGATATAGTCTACGCTTATGTGAAAGCATAAGAGGTCTGCTGGTGACAGTAAGACTGCGTTAGGAGTTGCGTTCTAACGTGAATAAGGTAAATATGTCTAAATTAAAATATTACATGTAGAGTTGACATTCTTTAGGTTTTCTATATAATTTAAGTTGTATAGAAAGGGGGTGTCAACTTGGAAGAAAAATTAAATAGTAACGATAACAAAATATATAGGTCAGTTAAGATTAGGTTATTACCAACAAAAGAGCAAGAGGTTTTGTTTTGGAAGAGTGTTGGTGTTGCTAGGTGGTCATATAATTACTTTTTATCTGAGAGTTATAGGGTATATCAAGATTGGTTGGAAGATAACAGTAAACCTAAGTATATATCTGAGATGGATGTTAGAAAATATATTAATAATGTATTGAAAAAGACTACACATACATGGCTTAAAGAAGTTGGAAGTAATGTAATGAAACAGGGTGTCAAAGACGCCAACATAGCATTACAGAATTTCTTTAAACATGGTAAGAGTTATCCTAAGTTCAAATCTAAGAAGAGGTCTAAACCTAGTTTCTATGTTAATTATGAGACTTTAAAGAGAACACCAAACGGACTTCGTGGTGAAAAGATTGGTGTTGTAAAGACTAGAGAGTCATTACCTAAGATAGGTACGAATCAAAAATATCATAATTCTAGAATTACATATGATGGTAAATTTTGGTATTTATCTGTAGGTTATGAGGTTAATAGACTAGATGTTAAGTTATCAGATAATAGACTTGGTATAGATTTAGGTATTAAAGAGTTAGCTGTTGTTTCTAATCAAGATGGTACTATGATTAAGAAGTATCATAATATCAATAAAACACATGAGGTTGTAAGACTAGAGAGAAAGCTAAAACGTGAGCAACGTAAATTCTCACGTAAGATTCTTTTAAATACAAGTCATTGTAATAATAAGAATAGACCTAAATATAAAAAAGAACTAGATTTATGTAAAAACATTCAAAAACAAAGGAGTATAATTCAGAGGTTATACAGACGATTGTTAAATATCAGAACTAACTATTTACATCAAACAACGACTGAGATAGTGAAAACCAAACCATTTCAGATAGTTTTAGAGGATTTAAATATTAGTGGTATGATGAAAAATCGTCATTTATCTAAGGCTCTTATGTGTCAGAAGTTATATGAGTTCAGAAGACATATAGAGTATAAATCTGAATTATATGGTATTGATGTAGTGATAGCAGATAGATTTTATCCTAGTTCAAAGACATGTCATAAATGTGGTCATGTTAATAAAGGCTTAAAGTTATCTGACAGAATATATAGATGCGATTGTTGTGGTAATGTTATTGATAGGGATATCAATGCATCAATAAATCTAGCTAATTACAATATAGATAATATCACTTAAAAGATGTACTATATATGTACCTATCGTTACTAGGGAATTTAAGCCTTTGGAGTGTTATATAAACCAGAGTAGTGTATGCAAAATGGGACACGATGAATAAGGAAGATATATTGTGAGGTATATCAAAGTGTAAGTGTGTAATATTTAAAATATGTACATATTTATCGTAACGGCATACAAGGGGTCTAAGAAACAAACTAGGAAAGTTAAGACAACAGATTATAAAGTTGTTGAAAAGCAACTAGTTCCTTGTACATATGCAGATGCTAGTGGGGAGATTGCTAGTTATCGCTTTTTAGTTGAGCCTTGTCTTAGTGATAATGTTGGGTTTGATTTAGATTCTTGTATTAAGTTATATTCCTATATTTCAGATAAAGAAATTCCTTTTGCTGTTATTAAGACAAAATATCATCAATATTTTTCTACAGAAGATGGAAAGAAGATGTTGTTATCTCTTAAAGATGGTGCGTTGAACAAAGGTAGGATTCTGTTAATAGGGAATAATATAGAGATTTCTAAGATGATACAAAAAGAGGTGCTAAAACTTTGTAAATAATCTTTGATTTATGTTAAAGAGTGGTTATTAAATAGAATATGGTGTATGATAAGGGTATAGATTTCTATACCCTTATTTTATTTTGGAGATGATTATATGAATACAAGGAATAAGATTAAATTACGTGCATTATTGTTGGTTTTAAAGAGCCGTAAATATGTGGTAGATGTTATATCTTTTGAAGATGATACTATCAATATTAAGATTAAAAAGATTTAATATACTATATTTTTAAAAATTCTCTTTACAAAACTTTACACATGTGTTAGTATATGATTAATCAATAAAGTATGTTGTTTTTAGGTAGTAGGAGTGGTTGAATTGTGTTTGTTTTATTGGGGGTGGTGTTGGTGAGTAATGTGTGAATATAATGATGACTTTATATTGAAAGCTTTAAGGTGGTATTATCCACAGACTAAGTTTTTTGTTTCTGAGGATGGTGTTTTAATGGGTAAAGATTTTTTATTTGATGGTATTTATAATGTCTTTACTGTATCAGATGATATGAAGGAGAAAGCAATAGTATATTATCTTGATACAAAAGAACATACTAACTAATTGAGTTGTTTTTATTTAAAAGGAGATTTTTATTATGTGGGAAAAAATTAAACATTTTGGGCATGATGAGAATGGCGAAGTTAAGTCTTGGGTGTATTGTGTTTTGACTTTGATTGTTGTAGTTTGGGGTATCTTAGGCATCTATCGTTTTATTGTTGGAACTCCGCCGTCTGATAAGATTTTATCTCAAAAGTATACAAATGTTCTTGGTAGTGAATTGTCATTAGAAGATAGTTTACGTTATGCAAGTTATGGTTTTACTAAGGATGCATCCACTAAGGGCATATCTAAGTTTAAAGATGTTGATTTAGATTGGGATAAGATTGACAGTAAGGATTTACCTAAAGAGGTTAAATCTCATTTATCTCAGTCAGACGTTGATTTAACTGTTTATGTTGCTGGTGTTGATGAATCTTTAATGAAGGGTGTTACTGAAGTTAAGCATTACGTCATTATTAGACATTTTCATGAAAATAATTCTGATAGATTGAGTAATGTGTATACTGTGGTTAAATTAAAAGATGGTGGTGTTAAAGTGTTTACATTAGGTGATGCTATTCGCTTTATTAATGCTCATTTAACTGTTAAAGGTGGTAAATAGTATATAATGAGAAAGTATATTAAAAAACCTGTAACTGTAGAAGCGTTTCAGTTTTTTTACAATGATGATGCATCTACAGAGGTATTGAAGACAGAGGTGGGGATTGATAACTGTTTCTATGATTGTGATGGTAAACTCTATTTACGTACCTTAGAGGGTGCTATGGTTGTTAGAGATGGTGATTATATCATTAAAGGTGTTAAAGGTGAGTTCTACTCTTGTAGAAAAGATATTTTTTATAAGACATATTATGCTGATGATATTGTTACTAAGTATGTTGTACATTTAGAAAAGCATGATGTATTCTCTCCGATGTTCTTTGATACATTTGAAGATGCTGTTTCGTGGGGAAGAGCAATTTTTGAAAAATATAAGGACATTAATGATTGTGAAATTTTCTTATATCAAAGTTTCAATCATTTAGTAGATGATACAATGACAACTTTCTATGTTTCTAAATGTAAAGAATATATTCCTTATGTATGGGATGAAGATATCTTAAATCATATGCAGGTTGATTTAGATGATAGTAGAGAGTGTTGTTGTATTCAAGATTATACAACTGATGATGAAGAAAGAGATTTAGGATTAATTGTTAATGAAGCTATTAGGGGTTGGGTATTCAAACATAATCTTATTGATAGAGTGTGGGGTTATGATATTGAATATGATACAACAGTTTCTGTTCCAATTAAAGCATAGGTATTCTTAGAGAGGTAGTATTAGTACTACCTCTTTTTATTTTACTTTACACTTCTTTACATATATGTTATTATTTAGTTGTAGATATTCTATTGTATTTATGTGAGGTAGATTATTATGAAATTGATAAGTTATAAGGTGTTAGATGGTTACATTGTTATTAACGATACTTTTTGTTATGGATTAGCGTCTTTACGTGGTATTCGTTTAGATGATGATTACTTAAAATTAGATAAAGAGTCTTGGGTTGGTGAGTGGTTTAATTTGGTTGATTTTGAAGGTGATATCTCAGAATTAATTAGGTTTGTTGATAGTACTAATAAGCTTATTAAGGATGCTAAATCTAAAGAGTATTTAGTTGTTGAGTGGGGAATATTCTTCTTTATCATGTTGATGGTAGCTGTTGTTTCTTGCTTTGTTGGTATGGTTATTGGTGTTAGTTGTGGTATACATGTATGAGTGTTTTAACTGATATGTTTTACAGAGATTCATATAATTTGTACAGTGGTGATAGGGATATAAGCTATTCAGTGGATTACATAAATTCGTGTATTCATATGTACTTGTTACAGTTGTACTATAATATGAGTGATGATGAAATAGCTAAGTATATGTATTATTATGGTGATAGGGATGGATATTAAAAGTATTTTATTTACATTGGTGTTTGTATTGATGTTTCTTATTTTTTGTTTAATTGACTTATATGTGATTTATTTTTATGGGTATTAGGGGGATTTATTATGATGTATAAACAAGAAGATTTTTATGTAGATAGTGAGTATGGTTATTTTATTATTTTTGGTGATAAGGTTTTTATGACTGAAGATGTTAAAGACATTTACCTATATGGTGGGGCTATGTATTTAGAAATGGCTGATGGTCAAAGAGAGTATTTTAATATTCATGTGAGTGTGGTTAATATGCCTATTTTACTTGATTTTATTAAAGAGTTTAAGTTCGCTAAGTCTTTAGATAAAGTTAACAATACTAACAATAGTAGTTGTGATAAAATTAGTAACTATTTTCTTGGTTTGGTTTTGTTAATATCCATTATTATTAATGTAATTTACTTATTACGAGGGTAGGTGATACTCATGGCAATTCAGATGACTAAGAATATGTTAGATTTCAAAGATGAGTATTTTTATTATGCTATGACTGAATATCATTATGGTTTATTGGATACGGATGCTGTTTTATGTCTTAGAGGTGTCTATAATGTAAAAGATTTAAAATTTTTAAGATTATCTACAGATGTATTTGGTACAATATTAGATGTTTGTAGAATTGATAGGTCTTGTGATAGTACTAGATTAATGACTTTTTATATAGGCGACTATGATACTAATAGAGATTATTATGATACATTAGTACATAATGTTAATGTGTCAATTAAGAAGTATGAGGATGAAGATACTGAGAGGGAAGATTGGTTATATGCTAAGTGGTTTCTATATTTTGTTATCGGTCTCATAGTCATTACAAGTTTAGTTCATTGTTATTAAATATTACATAACAATATTAAACTTTACAATTCAATACATATATGTTATTATTTAAGTAAGATATAGTGAATGTATCTAAAACACTGTATGGTTGTATTATATTGTACGACTTTATAATGGGAATATAATTTTTATAATAAGCATAAGAGCAATACATTATACTTTTTACAAAACTTTGTTTATTATGATTTGATGGTGATTAAGTATCTTATCCTGTTGTAAGGTTGTGTAATGTTTTATACTATACTTATTTATGACTTTTTATTTTATAGAAAGCTAACACTATTAGAATACATCAAATGATACATTTACTATATCGAATATTATTAATCTAGTTTTCAAATATTACTTTACATAGTATTACTAAACAATACAAAGTGGTGTAAGGTAGAGTCATTTATTATAAAGGGGTATAAACATATGGATTATTATATTAAAGAGTTTTTAAAGACTAATAAATTAGAGACTGGTGTACCATTTAAGGTTAAGGAACTTAGACGTTTAGTGGTAGTAGATGAGGATGGTTCTTTTAAGTATGTAGATAGTGATGAAGTATTGGTATTAGGGGATGTGTTTAGTCTTTTAAGTGGTGCGTATCATGTAGAGTTAGATAATACAAAGTATATGAGTGGTGATATTTATTACTTTGTATTTGATGCAGATACAATTAAGAAAGCTACATGGGGAGATAACATTTATGATTATGCTTTATTAAGTATGGGTAATGTATTTACTACACGATTTGATGCAGATAATCATAAAGAAGAGATTCTTAATAGGTGTAGAGAGATTAATACTAAAGATATTCATACAGTAGTGGCTAATAAATCAGTAACTAATAAAGATATTTCTGAAGTATTAAATGATAATGTCAATATCTTATCAGATAAGGTTAAAGACATTGGGGATACTGCTACATTGTTAAATAAAAAACTTAAAGATGGTGTAAGTGGCATGGCAATGTCTATTGATAAAGATAGCATTGATAGTGGTAAGTATAAGGGTTATACATTACATAATGGGGTTAAGAAAGATTTTGATATTAATGCAACTAGCTTAGGTGAAGCAATTCGTGAAGCATTAAAGAAAAGCTTTAAATAGTATAGGTGATATTGGTTAATATAGGTAGGTGAGTGTGGTATGTTAGAGAATACAATTAAGATGCTAGTCAATACATTAGATTATTACTATAAAGATAATCTAATTGATGGTGTAAGTACAGATACAAGTGGTAGTAATTATGTTATGTCCGTTGATTATTCATTAGAGAGTGCTAAGTGTACACTAACTGATGGGAATGTAACAATGGATGCTACTCTATACTATAATGATAGGGCATGCAACTTGTATATTAGGAATTATACAGATGGATATAATACTTCTACATTAGATACTATTATTCAAGGTATTTGTCATTATGAAGAAGTATTACAACGTGAGAGTGATATTGAGGTTAATGTAACACTTATTTAATATAGAGGTGTTACTGTACTAAAGATAATTATTGAGATAAGGTGATTTATTTATGGGTTTGATTCAGTTCAAGTTACGGAGTGGTGCTTTACAGAAAATCATACAAAAACGTATGATTTCTATTAGTGAGTTATCTAGATTAAGTGGTGTAAGTCGTCCAGCTTTGTATAGCTTGATTAATGAAAATGTAAATTATGTTCGTATTAGTACATGTAGGAAAGTAGCAGAAGCACTTAAAGTTGATGTAGATACATTATTTGAGGTAGCTAGTGCTACAGCTACAGAAGATGATAAATAGATGGAAAGATTTTATAGTTTAGATATCAAGACACAATATGTGTTACAAGATAGTGTTAGGAAGGATACATTTAAGAGTATAACAACTGTTGAGGGTGTTCAGTGGTTGGTGTGGACTTTCTATCATTGGGGAATTAAGTATTTAACATATGATACTGTTATGGGGTTACAATTATTTCATGGTAGACCTGTGTATGATGCAAATACTAAAAGATGGTATGGTGCTAAGGTAGTTAGAACAGAAACTGTAGAAGGTACAGATAGTAATACTACAGATAGTACAAATGGTGAAGTGAATACTACAAGTGAGGGTGATATTCATGGAGATGTTGTTAACAATAGTAGTAATAGTAATGGGGATATTCATGTTGAAGTCGGAAACGTCAACAGTGAGGTTCTTCCTAATACTGTTTCTGTGGTTGATAGTACTAGGGAAAATATAGAGAGAGGTAATATAGATGACAATGGACATGGTAGTAACAATCATTCTGATGGGGTTGGGGTTAACACTCATAGTAATGACGGAGAAGTGGTTACTACGACTAGTAATAGCATTTCTAGTGATAGTGGTATACAATCTAATGTTCTAGGTGCAACGTCTACACGTGAGATAGTAGAGTATACAGATAAAGGGAATGAACCAAAAGGTTTATCATTCTATTTACACTCATTGATTTCTAGTGTATTTGAGTTATCTGAGGGTACTGCTATAGAGTTAACTACACAAGCTATTGAAGATGATTTAGCTAATAAGACGTTAACAGATGGTACAATAGTAGAAGTATCTAATAATGGTATTACGTGGTTTAAGCGTTATTTTAAATCGATTGAGCCTAACTTGTCTACTAAGTATTGTGTATATGGTGGTGGACGTACAAAAGATACTGTACGAGATATGGCTGATGTAGAGTATTATCAGTATTTACGATATGTAGATACTAAAGGTTGTACTTCTAATTGTAATACTAGTACAGTTAAATATGAGAGTGTAAGGAATACAGTAGATGGGAGAGTTGTTTTTGCTGATAGGGGTAGTTTAGATAAATAGGATATCTGTAGTAGATATAATATAAAGGTTATGGGTAGTAATAGTTGTAATACAAATACTAAAGATGAGATTAGGTATCTTCCTGAAAATGTAGTTAAGGTGTCGATTGATATGGATGAATATCTAAGACTTAAAGAAGTAGAGAAAGAGTGTGTATGTCTTAGGAAAGATATATTAGCGTATAAAACAGATTCTATATTTGTAGAAGAGCATGAAGTGTGTTATGAGCGTTTACATGAAAACTTATACAACGAGTTAGAAGTGCTATATACTAAGTATCGTGGTTCTGCTATATGGAATTTAGATATTACGTTGTGTGGTGTCATAGCTTTCTTTGTTAGGAAGTATTTAGAGGGTAGTCCAGAGGCATTTGATTATGATGAGAATTCTAGATTACGTTATAATACATTAGTACATGCGGTTACATCATTAGAGTATTATTTTGATAAGTCTACTAGCGAAGATAACTTAAATGAAGAAGATAGGGAATTAGTGTTAGAAGCTTTATCTGAGTTGAGAGAGTATTGGTTCTCTATGTGGACATAGACATTTGATATGTGAGAGGATTGAGATATATGCGTTATGTGTTAATTGGAATTATTTTATTAACTTCTCTTTTTATAGGTGGTTGTGGTGATTGCTTTGTTGGGTGTGGTGATACATCAGTCAAAAATCAGCCATCATTATCTGTTAGTAGGGAAGAAAAACTAAACTATTATATTACTAGTCAAAGTGATAGTTTAATTGAACAGAATAAAGATTCAGATGTGTTTAGTCATAGATATACTGCTAATGAACTTAGTATAGGTGACTATTTACCTAAGACTTTTGAGTATATGGATAGTAAGGGTTACAAAGTAGATTCCATTAGACATGACGATAATACTGCTTTATATTTTGTTTCTAAGACAATGTATTTTTATAGCAATGCTAATAAAGGTATTACTGTGACATATAGGAAGAAATGATACAGAAAATATGTAAGTGGCTTATGTATGAGAGTATACAGTAACACATATTATTTATAGGAAGTAGATATATGGATAAAAAGGTTATCATTAAGTCTGTAGTGTTTATATTATTTTTTGCTGTTTACTATTATGTAGAGAGTAGACGATAATCATTTAAAAGGGGATTAAATAGATGGTAGTATGTTCTGTAAAAGACTTAATAAATGAATTATTAGAGACATCATGTTATGTTGATGATACAGTAGAGGTAGTCAATGCTGTGGGTACACCATATCAAATTGATAAGGTAGTTAATAAGGATGGTATTGTGACATTGGTGTTGGACGATGAGTAGATTTCTATGTGAATTTAATTTTCAACAGATATTAGGTAGACATTTATTTAAGAAGTATGTATGTGTTCCTAATGTATCTATGTATGAATACAGAAAGGGTGAGTATGAAGCCGACTTTCTGTATTTTAATTTAAAGACATTACACCTAACTGAGGTTGAGATTAAGTTATCTGTACGAGATTTTTTAAATGATTTCAAAAAGAAACGATATCATGATAGTAGAGAAGTCATGTATTTGTATTATTGTATGCCTAGTGAGATGTATTATGATAATCAAGAATTAATTGATTCTAAGTTAGGTGACGCTGGTTTAATATTGATTAATTGTATAGATACTGACACAGAAGATGGTGCGTTCTACGAATTTGACTGTTATAAGAAACGTGCTAAGAAACGTAAGGGTGTTTCTAAGTTATCAATCGATAGAGCAATGTATTATATGCGTATTGGTTGTATGAAGTGGATAATTAAATAAATAAGTGGAGATTACATTATGGCAACAATAGACAGTAAAAGATTTACTAAGTTTAGATTACAGTTAGAATTACTAGCATCTCATACAAGTTATAGTCCTGAAGATTTTGTATTTAAGTATAGTTATAATGGTGTAGTTTTGCCTACAACTAATTATGGTGATATTATTTTACATGAGGTCAGATATAAGAATGGTGAATATTTCTGGATTGAATACTATATTGGTAATGTGCGACTTTTAGATAGATATAATATTACTGAGGGTGGTGAATTAGAGTGTAAGGGTGTTATAGGTGAGGTTGTTAATCATATTAGTGGTTGCATTGATTGTATAACAGTATCTTTTAATGATAAGATTGCCGCCTGTGAGTTCATGAACTCTTATTTATCTTCATTGGATAATTTTATTACTGAAGAGTTTTCTAGTAAGGATACTATTGTATATCATTATAGTGGTAGTGATTTTGTTGTTATCTATACAATAGACTTTGTTAATAAGGGTGCTTATAGGATTAATAAGTTTTTTGTAGAGAATTTAGTTGATTATAAGTATCTTAAAAGTGATTCTATTAAGAATTTTAAGCTTATCAGTCATTATACTGATGTTGTGTATAGTGATAAAGATACAGAGGTTGCGTATTATTAATTCATAGAGGTAGATATGTATGATGTTTCATTTGAGATATTATTAATACAGTTAGCATTTGTTATATGTGTAATTTGTTTATGCTATGGGTTATATCAATTAATCCTACCTAATATGAAGCTTAAAACATATTTACAGTTTGAGAATATGTATCATAATGGTGAGTTGTTCAATGCATCTAATTTTGATGTATATTGGAGTGCAGATAATACGACATATGTAAGTGTAGGTGAAAAGTATGTTGTATTTGGTATAACTGAAGAAGATACTAATTATGATGGTTACTCAGTTAGGGTTGTACATAAAAGAAATTTGTATGAAAGTGCTATGTATGAGGAAGACTATCTTAGGAGTTATGGTAGTGTGCTAGATTTTGTGTTTTATATAGTTGCATATCGGTATCGTAGGTATGGTAAAGAGATTGTTAACTATTACGAGGTATGTCATAAGTTATAGTTAATTGTTTTTTGTGTAGAAGGGGTTTATAATATAGTGTGTATTCATAGGGATGTAGAGCATAGGACACGTTCATATACAGAAGATAATGAAGTAATTAGTACACATAAGGAAGTACTAAATGATTTAGAGTATATATGGGGTTGTTACCCAGAGTTACGTTTAGGGCAATTACTATGTTATATTGCATCTGAGGTATTGGGTACATCTGACCCATTCTATTTAGAAGATAGTAAGTATCAAACATTTAGGGATACTGTAGCAGATAGGTATAGAGATATATGAAAGAATCAAGTGGATGGTTAGATATATTTAAATACACGTACTTTGTACTACAGTTGAAGCTAGAAGTATTTCTATTAAATCGTTTGGTTGGTAGTTCTACTGGTTTATATCAACAATGTATTAATAAGGGTGTATTAAAGTTTCTAGATGCATATGAGCGAGCGAATGAAGGTAATTATGAAAAGTTCTTAAAGTCTGTTGAAAAATCAGTTGAGGATTCAGATGATAAAAGCTTTAAGGATTATTCAGAGGTATACTTAAATGGGTTTAAAGCACATTATAATGTAGAAAGAAATATGCGTGTCATAGCTACTAATGAATTAAAGAAACAAACAGAGGAGTTAAAGTGTAATGAATATATTATTTAAACGTGGTGTAATTGCGTTATCTGTATTGACTTTATTAGGTACTACATATGTGGGTGCTATTAGTACGGCTAGACCTGTAGTCATTAGTAGACCGCCTGTTGTAAAATCTACACCAGTAGCAAAACCAGTAACCAAATCTAGTACACCTAAGAGTTCTACATCTGATACTAAATCTTCTACAGAAACTAAGACAACTAGTGTAACAAATAACTATTATACTACTAATAAGAGTGGTGGGTTCTTTGATAGTTTCACAGGTGCTTTTGCTGGTACGTGGTTCTATCATACATTATTTGGTAATAATGATAACAGTAGTTCTAATGTTAATACTGAAGCTACACAAGAAAATACTGAAAGTGAAGATATAGGAGAAGTATTTAGCATTAGTTATTGGATTACTAATAATTTAGAATACCTTAAAAACTTGTTATTTGGAATTAAGTAGGTAATTGTCATGTTACAAAGTCTAAAGAATAAGGAATATATACAGAAGTTGTTAAATGCTGAGACTTCTAATGTTGTGTGGGATTTATGGTTTAGTACGCCAGATGATTTATTTGTTAAGTGTGTAGATACTATAGTTGAAGATGATGTTTGTGATTCTACTAATACTCATAAGAGATATATCTATAAGTGTGTAGATGGTAAGTATTATGAGTATTCCTATTGGGAAGATTATTTTGGTGAGCAGACATGTCATAATTTTAGAGAGGTTACGAGACAACCAGTTTTAACTTATGAATGGGAGTAAGATATGATTAATGTACAAAAAGAAGCATTAGATATCACAAGGAAAGTATTACAAGATAGTTGTGGTTATACAAGTGATATCATTACAGAAGATAAGATGTTTGTTGTATGGTCATGTAAAACATTACAGAATTGGAAAGCTATTGTAAGTGGTACTGATATTAAAGAATTGATTGAAGTAACTTATAATGGTGATAAAAATGAAGCATATGTAGATGTATATGATAAGAAGTTAAACGTAGCGATTACATTGTAGGAGGGTTAAAACTATGGAAGAGTGGAAACAGAATTTATTAGAAGAGTTTAATACATTAGAAGAACGTATTCATAATCTGATTGCGTTTTTAGATGAAAATAAAGAACATGAGGATTATTATGTGTTGTGTAAGCAGTTGACTGCTATGGTCGAATATCGTGATTGTTTACATAAGCGTATTGTAAAATATAATATTGCTTAGGTGTATAAAAGTTTTTTATTGGGATAATACAAATAACTAAAAAAGTTTGTATTATCTCTTTTTTAGTATGTTTAGTATACTATATGTGTAATAGTAGTTCTTATAAAAGGAGATAAAAAATGATTCCTAGTTACGATTTAATGTATGCAATTAATAAGGAGTGTATATCATATCTACAGAGTGTGTGGGGTAATGATGAGTGTGAAACTTGTACTTATGAAGAAATATATTCTAACTTAATGAAAGAGTTATGTGATGGTGCATTAGATATTCCTTTGTATACTAAAGAGTCAAAAGAGTATTATAAGACAAATAGGGATGTAAATTTTAATAAGTACATGTTAGATATCTTATTGAAGATGTATGAAAAGAATAAAATGAAGTATACGTATAAAGTAGATAACGTAGTACATATTTCTGATGAGTTCTATGTGTTAGAGAAAGAATTAGAAAAGTTGGTAAAGGAGAATTGATATGAAAAAGAATAAGACGTACAAGAGATTTGATTCTGATACATATCGTAGAGTTATGAGTATCTTAATCTATCTTGAAAGTATTGAGGTTAAGAGTATTGTAAGGCATGTAAATCATAACAAGGTTTATTACAGAGTTAGAATTGATGGTTATTTTCTTAAACTTGATGACGTTAGTAAGGTCATGAAGAATTTACCTAAGAGATATGTGGTAGCATTTGATACATTTATGGGTAAGGTATTTAAACGTGTGCTTCGAAGAGTACATACGTTTTATCGAGATGAGTATTATTCTATTAATTTCTTAATGAAGTATCTACAAGATAATAGTTATATTGTACCTATTGGGTTAGATGATATTGATTGTATTCGTATGTATGTTGAGAATAAGTATGATAAGGTAGATGCTTTGGGGTTGGTTAGTAATATGTTAGATAAGAAGTCAGAGGTTGAAGATATTTTAGATGATGCTATGGTTAATGATAAAAACGATACAATGCTAGATACAGAAGATTTGAATAAGAATTTTGCTTATTTATATGAAACACTTATTAGGTTATATACTAAGGGTTATCGCACAATCGAGGTAGATAGTTCCAATGTATTAGTATTAGCTGTTGTTCAGAAGTATACACAGGAAGATTTAGATAGGGGTAGGGTTAGCCGTAAAACATATCTAAATATTACATCTATCTTTAAGTTATTGGGCATTATGGATACTATTAATAGTGGTGTATATGCTATTAAAGATATTCTAGGATTACCTAGTGAGGGTGATATTGTGTATATGGGTGATAAACCTTATTATTTACATAGTATTTCTTATAATAAGGTAGGTACACAATATTTCTTATATCCTGAGCATTTAAATAAAGAGATGTATGAGTTGTTAGGGAATAAGAAGTTAGAGATGACATATAAAGTACGTATGGCTAAGAAGAATACTACATGTAATATGTTTGAAGACAGCTATCAAGATAAGTGGAATGCATTTATAGGGGGGTAATAAAATGTCTGAGACTAGATACTTTACAGCTGATATTATGACAGCTAATGATTATATTAATTATGTACGTACTATATTCCAATTAAAATACGCTATGAGTGGACTTGATAAGTGTAGTGGTATTCGTATTATTAATAATAAAGTACATCTCTATGATGCTACTGATAATGATATTACAAGAGCATGTAAGGGGTTAAAGGGTTTACCGACAGAAGTTGAATTATTAAAGAAACATAATAGTGCAATTTGTGATACGATTGTAGATTTAGAAACAACTGTTGAGGAGTTGTACATCAAAGTATGTAATGCAGTGGTTAGTAATTATGGCTCTATTTCTACATACTTTGTGGTGTATGAAGATAAGAACTTAGCACCTAGCTTTGTGTATTTACGTGAGTTTGGGACACAGTCTGAGGCAGATAAGGTTGAGTTATTATATAAGTATCAGTATCTATATGATTATCTTAATGATAATTATAAGGGAGATGATACTATTTTAGTTGATTATGATGTAAATAAAGATAGACTGGGGTTTTCTATTATTACTGATATTGGTGATTCTTTACGAGGGACAACAGTAGTTAAAGACTCTATTGCAAAGCACCTATTATCTACAGTAGTGCTTAGTGGCTCTTGTGGTGTAACAGTTAAAGATGCATTAAGTAACATTGAAACGACTATTCTGTATTTGATTAGATTACATGGGGATACATTTAAATCTGTGTATGATTGGTTACAGACTAAGCAAGAGGATACTTTTAGTAAGATTGTGGATACACAGGAAATTAATTATTTAGGTGTTGGTGGTTTCGTTACATTTGGTGATAATGTATATTCAGTATATGTTAGTAGTGGTAGACTTAGAAATTCATTAAATCGTTTAAATTATATGTATAAAGTTAATGCATTTCTTAAAGCAGTTTATACACGTAGAGGTTTACTAGATTTTCCTATTATCAATACGTATGTTACAGTAGCGAGTGCTATTCAAAGTTATTTGAAGTATCAGTATGAAAGTGAATTTAAGTTTAGTGTAGATGCACCCGATTGTGGTAGGTATGATTCCTATGCTTGTTTATTAATGTCAGCTAATAGTGTATCTCCTCATGGGTATGTACATATTCATCAAAGTCTAGATATGTACTTAATTCATTATCATAATAGTGTGGTAAGCACCGCTAATACAGATAAATTAGATATGTTATTATCTTATATGGATTATTGTAAAGATACATATGTGGTTGATTGTAAATGGGACTCTAAACATACTATATCTGTTCCTTTACATCATAAGGATAAAGAGTTAATTGATGTTAGTGATTATATTCAACAACAATCATTCTCTTGTGATTTAGATATTGATAATGTGAAAGAGTTATTACACCTATCTAGGAGTTTAATTAAGAGTTTCTATAACACATTAAATCTTTCATATCCTGTTGTATTCATAGATGCTTTGAATGGGTTTAGAATGATTTCTAGCATTGCTGAGTCATCTGATACTAAGTATATTACCTTAGATTATGAAATTAATAAGTATCTAAATTGCAACACGAATTATATGGGTACTATTAAGGATGATTCTGTATTAACATGTAGTGATATGGTATTCCCTATAAAAGGTAAGTATACTATGGGGGATTTACAAGGGAAAGACAATCATTTGTTGTGTGATATAGTTGTGCATCGATATTATGGTATGACAGAAGTAATGCAACAAATTACAGATAAGATGTTATCTATTTGTCATGAGTTGACTCCTTTGAATATTAAAACTGTGTCTATTGGTGTTGAAGATATTAAGAATTATACTAAACTATCTTTTATTGTTAAGACATATAGTGGGTTAACAAAGACATACACATTAGATATACGAGAAGTGTTTAGTCATGCTGTATATAGTTTATTCCATGTAGATAGTGTGTATCAAATATATGATGCTACATTACAAGAGGTATATACTATTTTATCTGAGTTAGTTGAAATGGTAGAGGTTAGTTATAATTTTGTTGGTTTTGATGAGTCTATTAACAGTTTAAAACATGATGTAAATACTTCTTCTTTATTCATTAATAGCATTAAATATACTAACACTAATACTGATAAAGAAAAATGTGAAGAAGTAAATGAGAGTGATGTGATTAAAGATTTAGAAGATTGTGTTGTGATGAAAGTAGTACAAAATGATAGTAGTGGTTTAGTACGTTCTGAAACAGTTAAAAATAAAGAGTTAGCCAGAGACTTGGCATTAGAGTTTATTGATAGTGGGTATGATGTAATTATGCGTGATGGGGAAGATTTAGTAGTATATTCTAATTCTGATACTCTAATGCAAGAGTATGTACCTAAGTCTTTACATAGTGTATTCTATGACGTAGATAAGTTAGACTTGTTACCATTGACATATTACGTGTATATGTGTAAGTAGTTTAAAGGAGATTAGATTATGATATACAATACAGAAGAGATACGTTTAACACCGGAGGATTATGTAAGATGTATAGAGTTATTCTATGCTTTAAAACATAAGGGAATTAGTTATGGGTATGATACTAAAATTACCTTTATTGAAGAGGATGGTATAGACTTTCATGGTGTGGATTATCTTGTGTTCCCTTTAAGTGGTGGTATCGTTGAGCAGTTTGAAATGTTATCTAATATGACGATTAAGACTGTGTTAGATAAGTTACGTTTTATCATGACTCATGCTATCTATAGTTTATACGAGGTACAGGAGTTACTTAAAGAGAATAAAACAGCATACAGATTATGTCCTAATTTTACACTTAATGCGTACTTAGAGGGAAATACTTTTAAGAATGTTCTTAAATACTTATTAGAATGTAATAGATTGTATAATTACTTTGTAGATGGTGATTACTTCAACTGTTGTATTCGATATGTACATGATGATTTTAAAAATCCTTTTCATATGTACAATAATAAAGGTGAGGATGTTTTAATGACATCACCTATTATTCAACATGTAGCATTTACATCTAACAAAGAAATAGCAGTTCATGAAGTTATGGAAAACCTACATGCTGTTATGTTTATGTTGTCTAAACTACATCTTGATAAACTTAAAACACTACGTAAGACATATCAAGATGAATTAGAGAGTGTTAGCAATGGGTATCAGACTCGTGTACGTTACAATGATACTAGAGACGTAGGATTGATTAATACATTGTATATCAATTTACCTAAAGAGATTAAGAGTACAGATGTGGAGCATATCAATACTGTTAGATTGGTTAAAGATGTAGTCGATGCAATTACTATTGGTGTGAGTTGTAATTATTCATGTGAAAAATCTAAATTAACTGTGTTTGATATTGTAAGTGCTATGGTATGTCATTCAGATATATTATTACGTGATACATATGGGGATGGGTATACAAACTATGATTCAACTGCTAAAGTGTTTTTAGATAAGATGGGTTGTAACGGACTTAATAAGCATATATCACAGGCTATGATGTTATATATCATTTATTACTATAGATATAAAATCAAGAATGATACATATCTTCGATTAGAGCGTTTAAAACATTCATTAGAGTTTGATAATGGTACAGTAGATACAGATGTAGAATGTAAGAATGGGAATATAATTCTTAATCGTAGATACGTTGAGAGAGAGGAATTAATAGGGAGTATTATTAATTTTGATACATTACCGATTAAATCATCTGATTATAACAAGATTATTCCTAGTGTATTAGTTATGATGTTAGATACACTAAAGGTTGTTGGTTCTACATGGTATTATCACGTAAGATTTACTACACCAATGCATATGGTTCAACTTATGTATGAATTACGATATGAGAAGTATGATAATTTATTCTGTGAGTACTATACAAGTAGTGATACATTTAAGTTAATGCCAGATACATATTGTAGTAGTAGTGACGATGACATACCTATTAATTGGTATCGTTGTGGAAATACAGTATTACCTACATATGGAACATATGGTGTAGACAATATCTTAAAAGATACTGTGTTTGTTAATAGTGGGTATCTCACAGGGGCTAGAATGGGTTTAATCACTTTGTTGAAAGTGGTTGATGATACACTACAAGATGTTACTAAGGAGGTAGATAGCATAGAGTTACGATATAATATGTCTGACTATAATTATAATATGGAGTTCTATATTACATTCACAGATGGCGAAACAGTAGTTAAACATACAGAGTTTAATCTAGCAGACTTCTATTACCTGTATGGGTTATTGTTGTATTGTGAGAGTGAAGAGTGGAAATCTTCTTTATTTAATTATAAGATGGATATCTATTCTTTAAAAACAACAATTAAAGATATGGCTTATCGGATTAATGCTGTTGCTAAAGAATTCTATACATTTAGTGGTGATTTGATTAGTAGTGAAGAGTATGATATCTTGGAGTCTATTATGAGTCATGCTAAGGGATATAAAAAATCATTAGGTTCTAGTAAAGTTGTAGATGAAAAAGAGGTTGAAGATATGGATACAGAAGTAGACCCTGTTGTTGAGGTATTAACTAAATATAGTAATGAAGTTGATGTTAAATATATAGCAAGGGTATTATCTAATGAGTTCATGCTTAATGGCTATGATTATATTGTTGTAAAAGACGATAAGATGAAAGTATATTCTACAGATGGGAGTAAGTGTCAGGTTATCGCTAAACCATTACATCGTTTCTTCTATAATGCGAATACGATTGATAAGTTACCTTTGTTGTATTATTTAATTGATTAGGTGAGATATGGATGGTGTTAATGCTATATTAAATTATGCATATGGTGTGTATTCTATATTAGGGATTTCATTATATGTGTTTGTTGTATTGTTGATAAGTGTTGTGAGTGGTATTAGTAAGTCATATCAGTTAGATGAGTTCTGTAGAGTATATGCTAAAGTATCTATATTGTTATCATTATCATTTGTTGTTATCGTGTCTATTATTAATACCATATCATTTATATTAGAGTAGCATTATGGGGGAGTGTATGAATAGTATTTCTGCAAGTGTATTAGATGTATTACAGCGTTTAGGTATTGAGTATATCAGAAGAGATGGACATAATTACTATATGGTTACAGATAGTGGTGAAAAGATTTCTTGTGATGAGTTCTTTAGAGTGGTATGTATGCATGTGTTACAAGATAGAGATGAAGTGTATGTAGATAAGAAATAGTTAAAAGAGGTAGTTAAAGACTACCTCTTTTTATTTAATACTTTACAATACTTTACAACTATGTTATACTATATATGTACCAGATAGGTAGTAAATATATTGTCTTTCAAAAGGAGAAACAAAAATGGAAATGTTAGCAATGTTAAGTGGTTTACCTTGTATCTTAGTTATTGTATGGGGTTTAGCTTATGTGTGGTTTATTTCAAAAGGATATACACCTACTAAGTGGTATAAATTAATTGGTATCATTCTAGTAGTATTATCTCTATTAGATGTATTTGTTATCAATGCAGATTTATATCCTAAGTATTAATACTTAGGATATATTAAAAGGAGATATAAAATGATTATAGTAGCGTTTATTGTGGTTGTAGTTATGGTTTACATAACTATGATTGGAAGTAAAATTCATGAAGAGTGTGATAGATATGATTCTATTAAGACATATAACACTCTTAAAAATGATAAAGAGTTTCTTAAAAAGATTGGGGGTTAATTATGTTTTTACCTGTAATTGGTTTGTGTGTGTTGTTGTTACTTATTTATGTAGCAGTAACATTGTTTAAGATTAGAAAGAATTATCACTTTAAGGATGCTAGTCATTTTGAGGTGGTAACTGTAGAAAGGGATATTAATTTAATTCCTTTTATTGTAGATTTTATTGGTAAGCTAGTACTTCCTATGGCTATTCTGACAGTAGAAAGCTATACTTGGTGTGCTATTCTTTTATTTGTATTTGTTATCTTTGGTTTCTATTCAATTCGTGTAGATATGAATTTCTTGTATGCGTTAATCTTTAATGTGTATAAAGTTAAAACAGAAGAAGGGATTGTATATACAGTATTTTCTTTTGAAGACATTACAACTATTACTAGTGGTAAATACTTGGAGGTTGGTAATGGTGTCCTCTTATACAGATGAAGTAAATACTAAGCATCATATCATTAATAGTGAGATAACAAGACCACATCTTGTTAAGGCATTAGATAAAGATGATGCTACAAAAGAGTATATGGGTTTTTATTATGGGTATGTTATTAAGCATAGTCATTTTACAGATGAGCGTAAGGATTATCTGTTACTCATTGACGAATCTACATTACAAAAAGATGCAAGTGTGTCTAGGGTAGAGATTGATTATAATACGATTAGGCAGTCTACTGGTGTATTAGATAGTAATGGTAGGTTACTGTTTGTAGGGGATATCATTTCTTTTGTTAATAGAAATGATACTAAGTATATTATTGTTAGGGGTTATAATGGTTTTTGCTATATGGATATAGATAACAAAGATACAACTAAGTTTCCTTTAATGTGTAATAAATATAAAGATAATGTTAATACAGATATTGTATATGTGGAGGATTAAGATATGTCAGTTGAATTGATTACATCACAAATCGGTACTTTGGAAGAACGTATTAAGGTTTCTAAGCAGTTATTGTCTAAGATTGATAATCTAAGTGATACAGATACAAATACAATGAAGAAACAAATTAATGATTGTATTGTGAGTTTTGAAGTACTGAATTTCTTGTTAATGGAACGTCAGGTGATTGAAACAAAAGAGGAAGAACTTAATTCTGTATTAAATAGTGTAGAGGAAGTAGAAGTTCCTACACAGACTGTTGGGTTAGATGGTGAGATAGTTGAGTAGTTTAGCGTTAAGTATTATAGGTGGTTTTGTTTTAATCGTACCTACAGTGTTGTTTCTATACGTTATGATTCAATTATTGTTTAGAGTATTAAGAGATGATATAATATTTTCTAGTGGATTTATACATTTATTAATTGTATATGCTATCATATTTAGTATTTGTTTTGTTGGTGCATATGTTGTGTACATATGTAATTGAGAGGTGATGTAATGGCAAGTAAAGATTATATTTTTAAAAGAAGGTGGAAAGTTGTGTGCTTTTCTTAAAGTACAGTTTCTTGAAAGTCAAAAACGTAAACCTTTGTTTGATACATATCCATTAAAGTATATGTATGTGTTCAGAAAACGTACCAATTCTTATCGTAATGATGATAGGTCTTTAGGTGGTAGTGCTGTGTGCTATTGTTGGTACGTATGGGAAAAAGGTTACACAGGCGAGCCAACAATTCGATGGATTGATTAGACAATTAAGTATTTGTATATGTGTAACATTCAATTTTGTGTTATAATAATATACAAATACTTTTTATTTTAAGAGGAGATTAATAAAGTGGATAGATATGGACGTGTAATTTACGATAAAAACTTTCATACTAAGAATTTTATTCTGCATTATAAAAATCTAATAGATGTAGATAAATTTAAAGCAGATAGGGTAGCGTATGGTAAACGTATAGATACATTATCTAAACAGTTATCAGAGATTGATATGGGTAAGAATATTTTATTTATCGGTAGTCATGATATTCATCGTGAGTTATTTTTAGCTATGTTAAGTCGTTTTGAAACATTACAATCGTATTATTATTGTAGTATGATGCAACTACATGATATCTTTTGGGGTAATAGGGGTAGTGAAAATACTCATTTAATGGATGAGGATAAGATGTATTCACTACAGGATATTACAGAACGTGTATTGTGTGTATATATCAATCGTGAGATGATTCCTACACGTAATGCTAGTGTAGTTGGTACAGTGATTACTAATAGGTGTATGTTACCTAATAAAGTAAATTGGTTGTACTTTCATGGTTTCACATCTGATATGTTAGATAGGGATGGTTATAAATCTATCTATGATTTATTTAAGTCAGGTGATAATTTCACTATTATAGATTTAAATAAAGATATGTCGAATTTATTTAGTAGTGATATAAAGACTACTAAATCAACGACTAAAAAGCGTAAAAGTGTTAAGACAGAAGAGGTTGTAGAGACTTCTAATAATGTTTCTGATTTATATTGATAAGGGAGTGATTCAGTGAGGAACGTAATATATTCATGTCTATCTAAGTCAGACCCTTATTATGTGGATTATCTTAGAATCTTTGAAGAGGAAGCTGATAACTATAAGAAACAGTTCAAGATTGATGGTGTTCTTAGTGATGTGGAGCGTAAATTCATGGACTTTATTATTAAGTCCTATGAAGTAAGTGGTGAGACTCCTAGCTTAGATTTGTTTGTTAAGATGTTTAGTGAATATCCAGTAGAAGATGATTTACGGATAGCAGAAGAGATTGGTATCAATGACTTTAGGGTGTATATTTTTAATCTGATTGATAAGAGGGTTAATAAGTATATTGCTAATCGGTTAGATGAATTAAATGCTAAAGTAAAGAGTGATGGTATTACAGATGATATTGCACAAGAGTTTACTAAGCTAACATCATTATCTAATCGAAATAAAGCTAAGGATATCAATATTGAGATAGATTCTAAGCAAGAGTATGATAATAAGAAGTTACGACCTGTTGGTTTAGTTACAGGTATACCTGAGATTGATGATAAGATAGGTGGTATGAGTCCTGGTACTGTTACTACGATTGCAGGCTTCACGTCCCAATACAAGACAACCATGTCATTAAACATAGCACATCTTAACGCTTATGAGTTGGGATATAATATTTGTTATTTATCCTTAGAGACTCCTAAAGAAGATATTAATTGGAACTTATTATCTTGTCATAGTTATAGTACTAAATTCCAACGATATAATTTTGTATCACATGCTAAGATGCGTTGGGGTACAATGACAGCTGATGAGGAAGATTTTATCTTTAATGAGGTAGAACCTGATTTAAAGAATGATTATATCGATGATGAGGGAAATACACGTAAGCGTGGTAAGGTTATTATCTTAGATGAGTCTGATTTCAAGACTTTCTCTTTTGGTGAGATTTCTAGTGTCATAGAGAAAGTAGACGATAAATTAGGTGGTAAGCTTGATTGTGTTATCGTAGATTATATTCAGTTGTGTAAGTTTAGCGGTCAGGGTGTTACATATGATGCTAACTCTCAGATTAATAGTTATGTAACATTCTTTAGACGTTTAGCACAAAATTTCAAGAAAGAGATTAAGGAAGATGGTACTGAGGAAGTACGTCAGTTAACAATGATATTGTTAGCACAGATTAATCGTAGTTCTTGGCAAAAAGCAAGTCGTAATGATGGTAGGTATGATATTACTTGTTTAGCAGATGCGAATGAGTTGGAACGTGGTAGTGCAAGGGTATTTACTACGTATACATCAGAGGATTTGAAAGCTAGAAAATCTGCACAAGTACAGATATTAAAAAATCGTGCTGGTCAGACAATGTATGACCCAGTAACTGTGTATGCTGATGGTGAGGCTTATGTGTTCATGTCAGAAGATGGTATGAATAGTAGTTTTGGTGGTGATGGTCTAGCTAGTGTTGAAAGTGCGTTCGCTAGTATGGATGATTCATTTGATTTCTTATAGGGGGTGGAAATATGAGTTCTTTTACGTATAATGGTAAGGTATATAATTTTGCACAGGATGTAGAAGTTCATTCTAATGGTAAGTGTGTAGCTACGTTGACAGATGAGAATAATACAACTTGTGAGTTAACTTTTGTAGATGGTAAATTAGTATCTATTACAGAAATTAATTAGTTATATTGTTTTATATTATAATTGTGCTATAATCTATGTATATAGCTAATTATCTATATATAGTAGTAGTGTTATTAGATAAAGCTAATAACACTACTATTTTTGATATTAGAAGGATATACATAGATGGGACAATTAGATAAATTAACTAAAAGCTACGAGCAACATATTATTAAGTGTAGAGTAGAGGGTGATAGGGCGATTCTTGCCGTATTATCAGATGTACATCAAGGTTTAAATGATAGAAAGTATTTACAAGATACTGTTAAATTTTTATTATCACTAGGTGATAGGTGTAAAGTTATTCTTGGTGGTGATTGCACTAATACAACAACTAAGAACTCAAAAGGTAATGTACTTGAAGAGTGGTGTAGTGGTAGTGAGCAGATTTACACTTTAGTAGAAGATATTAGACCTTTATATGAAAGTGGTCAGTTGATTGGTATCGTAGAGGGTAATCATCCTAAACGTGCTTATAATGATGCGTATATTACTATTGAAGAGATGATTGCTAGTTTGTTAGGAGATAAATCTTTGTATAAAGGTTGTATGGGTATTGTTTATTTTAATGTAAATGATAATCTATACGTACATCAAATTTTACATAAGCATAGGTCTACTGAGGGTGCTTATGATTTCTTTAATGCTGATGTAAATTGGTTTGAGCATAAGCATAAACCTATGACTAGAGCAAGGGTTAAGATTGAGCATAATAAGTTTGTTAAAAAACCTGTAGCACGTCAAGTATGGGATATTTATCAATCTAGTTTTCAAGTATTCCCAGATTATGCTAAGAGTGCTGGATATAAACCTAGTGTGAGTGGTTATTACTTATGTGAGATGAGTGGTAATAAGCATAATCGAATTGCTACACCTTATTTTGATAGTGATTTTAGAAATTTAATTAAAAATGGGTATGAATTCTAGGTGATGATATATGGTAGATGAGTTCTTGAAGTGTTATCAGTCTAATACTTCATTGAGAGAGTACAATATAGTAGCTAGTCTTAGTATTGGTAGAGAGGGTGAGTGTGGTGAGTATCCATCTGAACCTTATTTAGATTATTTAGGGTTAGATTCAGTTGGATTTGATAAACAGTTTGAGGATTCGTATATTTATAACAATATATCTCTCAGAGACTTGGCATATATGGTTATGTATGCATGCTTAGATGATAATTATACGTATGTATTGCCTTGTAGTGGTTTTGATTTCAGGGTTAAGTCATTAAGTTCCTATAGTGGGTATGAGATTCATATCATAATACCTTTAAAGGCTTTTATGACAAAGTGTATGGCTAGTTTTGTTTATAGAGATGTGTCAGTTGTTATAGATTCTATTTTTAGTATGTATAGAGATGTAGATATAAAGGAGAAGATAAAGGGTGTTCAAAGAGAAGTCTAAGTTAGATGGTTGGGTGGATACGATTGATAGTTTTATTGAGTTAGAAGATGGACATGCAGTAGCATCTAATGTAATTACTAATGCTAAAGAGTTTATTAAATCTGTGTACGATTCAGATAAGACAAATCCGTGGTATCGTAGGTGTGGTGTTAGGATTGTATCTTCAACTATTGGGAGTATTCTCATTTCTATTGAAGCTGTAAATGGTACACATCTTGATATTGAGTTTTTACCTACTGATATTATTAGTATGTATCATTATGATACATTAAGTGATGAGCATAATGTGGTAGATTTGATGTATATTGATTCTATGTCAGTTGAGGATGCTATTAAAGAGTTTACTGAAGTATTAGATAATAGTGGTATTTAGATACTATTTTAAGGGGAGATTAGATTATGGTAGTACATTCAGAAGAAGATATTATTGAGTTGGTTAAGTTCTGTAAGAAAGAATACAATACACTAGATTTAAATAATCAATGTAAAAATGTAGTAGATTTCGTCAAGGGTACTAAGTTAGAAAGACCTATGTCATGTACTGATGTTGATGTGTCTGTACATGAAGATAGCACAATTACAATTAGCTATATAGTTAAAGAGTGGGCAATTAATTTTATATTCTTCTCCGATAATCAAGTTCATGTTCAAGAGTGTGTTAATCATATTACTAAGTTTGAAAATGTAAAACGTGCAATTATGTACGCTAATAGGTTTTTGTGTATATAGGTGATGTATGGAATTAATTTCTTTTATTATAGTGTTATCGATTTTTGTATTAGTATTATCTATGATGCAGGATTATTTTGTTGATAAGAGCATGTGGTATTATTTGTTAACTGTTTCAACTATGCTACTGTTATTCATTTTGTCTATGATTGGGATAGAGTTATTATTTAGGTGATAATATGATTTTTACTACTGTATTTACTTTTTTATTGCTTTCTTTTTTATACACATTTATTACGTGTTGTGATGATAAATTTAGTAGTACTAGAGAGTGTGTGACATATATGTTGGTATCATTTACTGTAATTACGCTTTTATCTTGTTTAGCATGGTATGTTACAGAGTAGATTTAGTTAATTGAGTGTATGGGGTAAATCTCATACACTCTTTTTTTATTTTACAAAACTTTACAATTAGTGTATGTGTGTGTTATTATAGGGGTGTAATAGTTTAAGTATTATAAAAGGAGATTAAATTATGTGTAAGGTTCTTAATAAGATTAAAAGACGTGGTAATACACATTTAATTACTAGATTTATCAGAGAGTTACATGATTATCATATGCGAACAAAAGATGTATTATTTATCATGACTAGCTGTGGTTACATGACATGGGAAGATTTCTGTAAAGTAGCAAGACATGATTATTATAATAGTGGTTATGGTTCTATGGAAGTAGCTGTGGATTTAAAGATATTCACTACTAAAGGGTATTTCTATCGTCATGAGATTTGTGATGGTATGGAAGAGTGGAGATTTCATTATACTGAACATGAAATGTCTAATCATAAATTAGATACAAAAGATGTAAAGTCATTTGTAGGTGGTCATTGGTCTACATTGTCTGAGATTATTAAGAGGGGTAAAAATAATGAATAAGGGATATTTAAGTGAGCGTTCTGATAGACTTAACTACCTATTTGGTGAGAGTAACAGACTATTATCTATTATAGCGAGTTCTATTGTGTTGCATGAGATTAATCAATGTGATGATATTTATAGTTGTATAAACACTAGTTGTGATAATAATAATTTTCAGTATGGTATATCTAGGCTAACTGATAATGGTGTTCCAGTTAATATTAAAATAGGTGCGAATCTTTCACCTATTAGACAGAGTTCTAGGTTTATGTTTAGCAGAGGTACTTTAGATATTTATTCTAGTTATGATACAACTGATTTTGTTAAGATTAAGATTCATAGGGGATTAGATAGTTGTACTATTACTACTTCTAAGAGGAGAGATATAACACTTTTTGGGGAGTTGTCAGTTGTAAAAGAATTATTGGGTAAATACATGAGTTCGACTAATATACCTATGGATTCTGATTTGTATAGGGGGTATAAGGATTATATCTCAATGATTGATGAGATGAGTGTTTTGTTGTCTATATAATATAAACATATTATATATAGTAGTTGTACATTCTTTCTAGAAAGTTGTATAATATAAGAGAATTATTCTTATGCAGAAGTGAGAATAACGACTGTACAAGTAGAAGTAGTGAAGCGTATGTTTATTATCTTAGTTGTAGGGAGCATGTTTTAGCCGATTACAATGATGATGGATAACAAAAGCATAACGAAACGAAAGGAGGCCGTTTAATCTATGTCTAATAAGATTAAGGCTGTATTATCAATTCTAACATTGTGTGGTGTTCTTTTTGGTTTTGTAGGTAGTGCTGATGCACGTATGGTAATGACTACTGCATACACTCCTCATGAGCAAGCTGGTTATATGGCTAATGGCTTGTGGATTCAAGAAGGATATGTTGCACTTGATTTTTTACCTTTGGGTACACAAGTGTGGTTGGATGGTGTTCCATATATCGTTGGTGATAGGATTGGTAGTGGTGACTATAATCATGTTGATATCGTAATGAATAGTTATGAAGATGCTATTCAACATGGTAGACGTTACATGGATTTACAATACTAGTATTTTAATGACAACTGAATAAGAGTAGGTACTTTAGATAGTTTAGAGGTGTGGTGCGTTGACATCATACCTCTTATTTTTTTTCAAAAATAACTTAACAAAACTTTACAACTTAGTATAGATATGGTATACTGTAGGTGTGGTAAGGGTGATAAATTAAAAAGGAGAAAATAAAATGAAAAACTTTAAAATATATTGTGTTTCCAATGAAGACAATTCTAAATACGAAATTTCATTAAATGAGTTAGTTACTAAAGGTAATTACTCTGATGAAGAGGTTTGTAAGTTGTTAGATTATATTGAATCTACAAAGTACAAAACTTTCAGATGGAAGTTGGTACATAAGAATTCAATTCATGCTATGGATGGTGATGGGATTCAACATTATCTAGTAGATTTAAAATAGTTTTACAAGGAGATTTTAAAATGAAAAAGAGTATGTATCAATATAATACTTTTATTGGTTTAAATATGGCTGAAGTAGAAGACTTTATTCATATTTATGATTGTGGGTATTGGGATTGCGAAGCTATAAAGGTTGATGCAGATGTCTATGGCTTAATCAGTGGTAGACATGCAATGCCAGTAGAAGAGTATGTCTTTGATGAAATTGAAGATATGTTTAGATTTGGTGAGTTAGAAAGAGTGGCAATGAATAACATTGTTAAGACATCTGACACTTTTGTATTATATGTTACAGGTCTAACAGTGGCTACAGTTTCTGTGATTAATGTAGCTAAGAATTTAGGCTACAAACAAATTGCATTAAAACATTACAATAGAGACAATGGTCTTTATGAGTGTCAATGGGTATACTAATTGGAGGGATTAAATATGGAATCAGTTGAGACTGTGTATGGTATTTATCAGAGTGGGCAGTCAGTGGGATTTCTTTCTCATGATAGCTTTTCAGAGTTCTTTAAGGACGTATGTATTGACTTAGTGTGTCCTGTTGAAGATAGAGAATATATCACAGATAAAGTGTCTACAGATGTATTATACTTTGAATTTGGTAAGTTTTTCTCAGAAGAGGATGGCACTACGTTATATAGAGTTGTTGGTAAGTTTCCTAAAAAAGATATGGAAGCATTAGGTAAAGAATTTTATTTTAAAGAGTAAAAGTATTAATCTAAAGAGATACTAGTAGTTAGTATCTCTTTTTTCTGTGTGTTAGTTAATTATATATAATGTATGAACTATTTGAGATTTTGTGCATTTTTAGTGGTGGTAATATATGGTAATTTTAACAAAGAAAACAAAATATGATTCAATTTTGGAGGGGGTTAGAGAACGATTAAATGAGTCTGTTATGGGTGACTTGCGTAAAGTTGGTAACAGTAAGGTTTTCACTCCTTTAAAGGGGGTACTTGGTGGTAAATTTAATGGAGTAGAGGTTGGTTTTAGAATTCATAAGATTAAAGCTGATACTTTTACATTGGATGTAGAATATTTTGTTGATAAGCATTATTTAGATGCTAGGATTAATGTTGTTGTTAGGTGTGAGTGTTCATATACATCTGATGATGCAATAAATGGTATGGTAACTATTACAGCTAAACAGATTATTGTGCAAGAGTTAGATGCTCCTGTTACAACATTAAATACTTTTAAGCCTTTCAAGATTAAATGCGATATTGATTGTGTTAAAGATTATACATTTGTGTCTACAGAATTTGATAAGGTTGCTACAGAGGTTTCAACTGTATTATTTGATAATCTGTTAAAAGCTAAGGATTTAGATAAAGGAATTGCTAAGAAAACAGGTAATGCAGTCGGGTTTAGTTCATTTAAAGACTTCATGACATTGACTTCTAGGTAAGGTGTGTTTGTTATGGCTGATGAATATGGTAAAGAGTGGAGATATCAGTTAGAGAGACAGCATAGTGTAAATAACCCTATTATTGTCAATGAAGATATTGAGTTACAGAGAAGAATGTTTTGGGAATCTGCATTACATACAGGGATTACAGTTGATTTTTATAATTGTGTGTATGAGAAACAAGATTTTAATCAAGATTTAAATCTGATGTGGGATGATGCTGTGAGGTTACCTGTTATTTTTGATGATGCACCTAAAGTTAAGGTACTTAAAAATCTTGGGTGGTATACAGATGATGATGAACGTCCTGAGTTGGTATATTTACCGATGTATAAAGATTGGATGACAAAAGAACTTCTAGACGTTAAAGAAAATTCAATTATACGATTGTATTATTTTGGTGGTATAACTACAGCTGATTTTAGGGTTACTGATAAAAAACTTGATAGTGTGTATGGTGTGTATTGGGTTTGTAAGTTAGCACCTGAGCGTATGAATGATTTTACTATGATAGAATTAAATGGTGAGCATTTCTTAAAACGTAGTGAGGTTAGACCTAGACATACTGAGTATATGAGTGGGCAATTAGAAGATGGGTATAGTTCTGATTATGAAAACACATCTGATTATAGGACGTATGAGCATGATTCTTATGTTAATCAGATTGTAGATAATGATGATAGTAATGGTTCTGCTGATAGCTTAAATTACTCAGATACAGAAAGTAATAATGTTGGTTATGAAGAATCAGAAGATAATATGTCTACAACATTTGAAAGTGTAGATGGTAAAAAGTATATAGATAACTTTGATGTTATTGATGATTATAAAATACCTAAGAAAGATAGTAAGAATAAAGACGTTCGTGGTGGTAGATTTAATATAAATTGAGGTTTATAGAGTAAGATGAGATATAGTAGTGATTTGATTGTAGAGTCTTTACGTAGTCAGTTTGATGTTACTGATATTAATGAGGCTAAGGTAGTTACATTTGATGGTAAGGTAAACCCTAACTTTGGTCATGCAGTTATTATGGCTGGCGGAGCAGGTTCAGGCAAGGGATTTGCTTTAAAAAACATAATTATGTTACAAGGTAAGACATTTGATGTTGATGAGTTAAAGCAGTTATATGTTAAAGGTGCTAAAAGTGGTGTCTTTGATGATGAACGTAATGGTGATTACAACTTTAAAAACCCTGATGATGTTTCTTTGTTACATCAAAAAGTAAAAGATTTAAAACTTAAAGATAAACGTGAGGAAGCATTCTTTAAATCTATTATGGCTGATAAGTTACCTAATATTATTTTTGATATTACTGGTGATGAAGAGTCTAAGATTACTAATATTGCTAAGATGTGTAAGACTATTGGTTACAAAGTATCTTTGGTATGGGTGGTAGCTAATAGGGAAGAGGCTTTCAATAGGAATATGAAACGTGATAGGACTGTTCCTGACGAAGTATTCCATTCAACACATAATAATGTTAAAGCATCTGTATTCGGTTTCTTAGAAGGTCAAGGTGCTAAATTCTGTGATTCTGCTTGGATTGTATTTAGTTCAGGTGCAGATGCTAAAGAATTATCTGCTGAAGAAAAGAAAGCTTTAGAGCAGAATAGGGTTATTGCTTTAGAGAAAAAAGGTTCTACATATGTTGTACCAGATAAAGTATATCGTAAAGTTATGGTTGTTACTGGTAGGAATGAAGTTGACCCTAAAGCACCTAAGAATTATTTAAGTCAAGGTGATTTCAGAAAAGATTTTGATAAAAAGGTAGATGCTGTTCGTGGTGGTTCTATGACAGTAAGGAAACGTAAATTCTAATAGGAGTATCATATGAAGATACTACGTAGTGTTGTTGAGATGGAACATATAGATGGGATTTATATTACTGTTTCACAGCATATGTTTAAGTTAGGTTCTAAGCGTATACAAAAGGAGTTAGGAAGTCTTTATTACAAAGACTTCCTAATCTTTATGGCTGTAACACTAGCTAAAGAGTTTGAACGTGCTATTGATACACAAAGGTATAAAGGTACAAAATGGGCACCATTATCTGTATCATACTTGACATATAAAAAGCGTATGGGTTTTTCTTTAAATACGTGGGAAGCTACTGGGTATTTAAAAAATAATATTACTGTATTCAAAAAGTTTAATAACTTTATAGCGGTTGGGTTTCAACAAAAACAGGTATACCCTAATAGTGGTGTACAGGTTAATATTATTGCCAGATATGTTGAGTATGGTACAAATAGAAATACTGTAAATGGAAAGAAGACAATGCCACCTCGTCCTTTATTTAGACCTATAGCAAGTTACATTTCAAAACATATATCTAGGTATTATAAGATGTATTTAAAAGAGTTAGACAAGATTAAGAATAGTAGAGTTCCTTATTTGTATCTTAGAAATAAGTCTGTTATTAAATCTTCTAAGAGTAAGAAAAGGAAGTGATTGTATGGTAGATAATAAAGATATGATTATTGAGGGTTTACGTAATTTTGGTGATTACTTCAATAGTGAGGATGATTTCATTTCAGCATTAGAGAGTTCAGGATACTTTTATGCTAAGGATAAAGACATTACTGATGATAGGGTATACAAAGTTATAACAAAAGATATGTCTAAGTTTATTGATAATAAGTATATTAAATTGCTTATTAAGAATGATATATTAGAAGGGTGCGATACTATTTACGGAACAGATGAGGATGGTAGTGAGTTTGATGTTGTAGGCATTGAAGATATGTTCCTACGCATTGAATTCAACACTAAATCTTTAGATGATATTGAGTATGAGGAGTTAAAAAGTCAAGTTCTTTCATATTTTAGTGGTAGTAAACTGTTCTCTTATTTGTACAAAAAGAATAAAGCTAAGATTGATAAGTTAGTTAAGAATGGTATATTCTTTGAGCCTAATAACGATAAAGACTTCTTAGGGTTGTCTGATGATGCATTTTATTGTTTATTATGCTTTGATGAGGACTATTTAGGTGATATGGTTGGTTACTTATTTTTGTAGTAAGGGGTAGTGTATGCATAGTCCTTTATATCAATATGATTTAGCTATGTACGATAGGGTACATAGTCTATATGATGAGGTATTTTTTGCTGATGTAGATGAGCAATTCATTACTAATGCAAGAGAGCATCAAGGTAAAGTAGTTATGCCATTTATTGGTATAAGTCGATTACCTGATTTCTCTATTAATTATGAATTCTATAATGATAGTCAAGTTAGAAGAGGTTGGACTAATCAGAAAGCTAGAAATGAAGATGGTGTAGAGTTTAGAGATAAACGTGTTATGGTACATTCATTACCAGTAATGTTACAGTATCAAATAGACGTTTACGCTACTAAGCGTGATATATGTGATGGCATCATTTCTGAGTTATTAATGGAGTTTTCTGAAAGACCGTATCTTAGGGTTCAGTTTATGGACATTGGTGACCATGTACAAGAGTTTCAATTAGCACTAGAAGATGGTGTTAGTGATAATACTGATGTGAGTGGTTTTGCTGAGACAAATCGATTTTATAGAAAGTCTATAACAATTAATATTGACCATGCATATATCTATCGTGTAGATAAAGCATTAGAGGTTGATAAAATTATCATAGATATTCATGATTTACCACTAGATGATAGTGATTTAAATAAAATTAAACCTAAGAATGGTAATAATTCTGATGGGTTTGATTTCAATACAGATGGCATTAGTCCTGGTGTTAGAACTAGAGATGAGTTAAATCTAGCTAATGATGAGACATCTGAGGGTAGTCTAAAACTTAAATAAATAGCATGAGAACGTATTCATTAATTTGGATACGTTCTTTTATATATAGGTTTTGAAAACATTAAAAACAATAAATATCTGTGTATACTAAAGAAAAGAATTATATGTACAAAAGATGGGTAAAGTGAATAACTTATAATATATTATAAATTATCCAATTTTGAGGGGGATATAATGGCTACACTAACAATGTTAAGTCCTGGTGTATACATGAACGAGGTTGACAAAAGTCAATATACTACAGACTCCTCTACTTGTATTATTGGTATGGTAGGTGGTGCTAGGTTCGGTCCAGTTGGTGTTCCTACACTTATCTCTTCACAACAAGAGTTGATTAAAACTTTTGGTGAGCCTGTTGAAGGTGAGTATGGTTTGTATAGTGCATTAATGGCACTAACACATGCAAGTCAAGTTATCTATACACGTGTTGTACGTGGTGGTACTAAAGCTACATCAGGTAAAATCGGTACTGATAAAGTTCTTTATCGTTCTGCTGTAATTGGCGAGGCTAGTAATGGTCTTAAAATCATTCAGTCTGCTTTGACTGGTGGTAAATTCAGTGTGACTATTAAAGATGCACAGGATGTAGAGAAAGAAAAGTTTGAAGATTTAACTTTGACTTCCTCAGAAGAAAACTTTGTAGAAGCTGTAATTAATGCTAAATCAAAATTGATTCGTGTTGAATTACAATCTACAGGTGATGTAACTGCAAAAGAATTTGTGTTGGGTGATGCTGTAAAAGGCGGAAACACAGGTTCTAATGCACATGCAGGTAAAAAGGGTACAAACAAAGTACTCTTAGAGTCAAAATACTTTGATTCTAAATTAAATGGGTGTTCTGCTATTTTCAGTGCTATTGATGAGTTTACTCAAACATTTAATGTAAGCATTGTTGATGAAAATGGTAATGTTGTTGAGCAATTCAGTACATTATCCTTAGACCCTAAATCTCCACGATTTGTTGAGACTATTATTAATAATGGCTCTATTCGTGTTAATGCTAAAGTAGATACAGATACATCTGTTAACTATACTGAAGATACATTAATCTTTAGTGGTGGTGATGATGGTATCTTAGGCATTACTGCTAGTGATATCATTGGTGATGTTTCTGGTGGTGGTTTACAAAGTTTCTCTAACCCAGAAACAGTTACTATCGATGTATTAACTGCTAGTGGTTGGAGTGATGCTAGTGTTATTAAGGCTGGTTTACATATTGTTGAGAACCGTGCCGATTCTATCTTTATCGTAGACCCACCATTCGGTATGGGTGTACAAGAGATGGTTAATTGGTCAAATGGTAAGGGTTCATACACTAATCAAAATGGTCTTGATACATCTTATGGTGCATTGTATTGGCCGTGGTTACAAATTAGTGATAGTTTCACTAATAAAAACATTTGGCTACCACCTAGTGGTTTCGTAGCTGGTCAGTATGCATATAATGACAAGGTAGGTTTCCCTTGGTTAGCACCTGCTGGTTTGAATCGTGGTAGGATTACTAAAGCTATTAATACAGAGTATTCACCTACACAGGGTGAACGTGATGCTTTGTATGGTCATAGGAATGTTGTAAACTGTATCACAAACTTTATCGGTCAAGGTATTGTTATCTGGGGTAACAAAACACTTCAACGTCAACCAACTGCATTGGATAGGGTTAATGTTCGTAGGTTAATGAGTTTCTTAGAACGTAGCATTGCTATGAAGTCTAGGTACTTTGTATTCGAGCAAAACTATGATGCTACTTGGGAGCGTTGGAAAACTCTTATCGAGCCAGTTTTGATTAATGCTAAAAATAATGGTGGGTTGTATGATTATAAAATTGTGTTAGAAGCTACTGCACAAGATTATGAAAACAATCGTATGCCTATCAGTATTTACGTTAAACCAATTAAAGCCGCTGAGTTCATTAGTTTGACTTTCAACATAATGAATTATAGTGCTAGTTTCAACTAATAAGGGGGATATGATATGAGTCAGTTAAATGCCGCCTTTATGTCTATGGACTCAACGTATGAGGTTCAACGTACCAATAACTTTAGGTTTATTGTAGATTTAAGTGAGTTCTCAAATAATACATCTTCTTCTAGTGGTGATATTATTGAGTTGGCTTGTGATAGTACAGGTCTACCTACTGTATCTAATGACCCTATTGAGTTGGATTATGGTAACTCACAAATCAAGGTAGCTGGCAAAGCCACTACTGATGATATTACAGTTGCTGTAAAAGACTTTATCGAACCTGACGTAGAGAATATTCTATGGCAATGGAGGATGAAAGTTTATAATCCTAAGACTGGTAAAGTTGGTTGGGCGAATAACTATAAACGTACATGTATGATTGTTCAATATGGTCCGAATGGTGAAGTATTGAGGAAATGGCAATGTGATGGTTGTTGGCCGACTAGTTTAGACTTAGGTGAATTAGACTACTCTAGTGGTGATAAGAAACAAATTAGTATGAACTTATCTGTAGATACTGCATATCTTGTACGTGATGGACAAAATACGCATATTTATGGTACAGACTAATTTAGTTAGTTTTATAGGACGTAGTGTATGCTACGTCCTATTTTTGTGTTATAATGTTTGTGTATGGTTTCATACTTATCTTTATGTGTTCTCATATTAAGGAGTTTGTGAGGTTAAGGTGGGTTCATTGGTTATTGACATAATTAATTACATGTACTATAATTAATTATGTTGATTAACAGACATGGTCAATTAAAAAAGCTGACATCAGGATATGGTGTTAGCTTTTTTAATTTATATACAATTTTGCTTTCTCAGTAAAAATATATTATAATAATCTCATAATATTAAATGTAGAAAGTGAGGTGAGATATCTTGAATAAAAGTTTTAAAGTTAGGATATATCCAACAGAAGAGCAACGTGTTCTATTAGAAAAGACGTTTGGTGCGAACAGGTTTGTTTATAATTATTTTCTCAACTTAAAAAGTAAGTTGTATGAGTTTTATAAAATAAATCTTAGTTACAATAACACTTCTAAAGTGCTAACAGAGTTAAAGAGACAAAAAACTTGGCTTAAAGATGTTGATAGCAAATCTTTAATTTATACTCTTAGAGACTTAGAGTCAGCTTATCAAAACTTTTTCAATGGGAGAAGTAAATATCCTAACTTTAAGAGAAAAGATGATAAAAACTCTTATCGTACTAATGGTAGTACACTTAGAGTAGATAATTCTTTTGTCAATGTTCCAAAGGTAGGTTTACTTAGATATAAAGATACGTATAAATTAGAAGAGTGTAATATTCTTAAAGTTTATAACGTGACTATTTCTAAGACATCTAGTGGGAAATATTATGCTAGTATATCTACTGAAGTTTATATCCCATGTTTTGAGAGAACCAATCAAAATATAGGTATAGATTTAGGGTTAAAAGATTTTGCTATTTTTAGTAGTGGGATTAAAATCAAGAATCCTAGAATATTAAAGAGTCTTGAAGTTAAATATAGAAGATTGTCTAAATCTGTTTCAAGAAAAGTTAGAGGTTCAGCTAATTATCAGAAAGCTAAGTTAAAGTTATCTAGATTTCATGAGCATGTAGCTAATATTCGAAAAGATTTTCTTCATAAACTTTCTACTAATGTAGTAAAGACTTATGATATTATTTGTATAGAAAATCTTAACATAAAAGGGTTCATGAAAAATCATAAATTAGCAAAATCATTTCAAGATGTTTCACTGTATGAGTTCATACGACAGTTGGAATATAAAGCTAAGTGGTATGGAAAGACTATTTCTAAAGTAGATAGATTTTATCCATCTAGTCAGTTATGTTCTAATTGTGGATATAAGAATTCTGATGTTAAGAAGCTCAGTATTCGTGAGTGGACTTGTCCTAGTTGTGGTATACATCACGATAGAGATATAAACTCGGCAATAAATATTCTGAATGAGGGATTAAGTCTTTTATAAATATATATAACCATGGGACACGTGGGGTTAGCCTATTGTCTGGTTGTAAGACTCTTTTAACATAGTATTAAAAGAGCAGACCAATGGGTAGGAATCTCTTGATTTTATTTAGGAGAATGTGTCAGGGGGTTTACATATTTTGTTTCTTGTGGTATATTGTATGTAGTGGATGAGAGTGGTTACTCATCTACTGTATGTGGATGATTGCGTTACATCTACATATACCTCCCTTTTTACTGTTACGTTTGTTTATTTCCTTTCGTAGCGTAACAGTAAATTTACATATTGTCGTTCTTATTGGATAAAGATTAGATTAGGTTTTTCATGATAAGTATGCTTTGTTGCATATATTTTTCTCCGTTAGAGTGTTACATTGATTACTTCGGCTCTTATCAATGTAACACTCTTTTTCTTTTTGTATAGCAGTTTAATAAAAATTTAATTGTTTATATTAAGTTGTAGTGTTTTTGATGATAGAGTTTTATATATAAGTTTCATGTGGTTGGGGTATTATTCTTGTTGTTTATATCTTAACTTCATCTTATATACATAATCAGAGGGGTTTAGAGTAGATATAATAGCATCACAATCTACTTTTACATTAGATGGTTATATGTAAATTTCACAGTACTTTTCGATAGAAATACTAAAGCTAGTTGCAGATAATCATGTTTTCATGTAGTAGAGGTGGTGTTTTATGAATTTAATTGAGATGTTATCTGTGTTGGGTATGAACATAAGTATAGGTGATGTTTCAATAGCAACATTACTTTTACTGACAATCATACAAATATCTCCTATTGAGTTCAATCCTTTATCTATTATATTGTCTATTATAGGTAGAGAGTTGAATAAAGAAGTAATTGATAGGGTTGAGAAATTGGAAAAGTTAGGGGAGTCTAACAGTAGGGGAATAGACAAGCTATCATATGAGGTTTCTGAGACTAGGGCAATTAACGCAAGGTCTAGGTTATTGGAATTTAATGATGATTTACTACATAATGTAGCTAAATCTAAGGAAAGTTTTGACCATATAATGACAGACATTACGTATTATGAGCATTTCTGTAGAAAGCATGCAGATTTTCATAATCATGTTTCAGATATGGCTATTAAAAATATAGAGGACATATATCGTAAGCGATTGTTAAGGAATGATTTCTTAAAATAGATTAATGGTTATATTGAATATAGTAGAGATAGTAATACTTTTTACTATCTCTATTTTTGTGTTAATTATTAAATTGTTATATAGTATATATACAGTTAGGTAGTTTCATTACAATTTAGATAGTTTTTTATTATACAAAAGACGAGGTTTTTAAAGTGGAAGAAAATAAATTTAATTTAGATGCAGATGTTTTTGGTGATACTACATCTGAGGTTACATCTACTGTTGTAGAGAAAGATATTACTTCATATTCTGCTGATAGTGTTTCTACAAAAGAAGAGGTTAAAGTGGAAAATATAAATAAAGAGGATTTGATTGCTAAAGAATTAGATAGGGAGAGTACAGAGGCTGGCTCTAAGAAAACTAAGTTAGCATATGAGTCTACTGTGTTGTTGCCATCTAAGGGTATTTTATATAAAGAGGATAATATCCCTGCTAATATTACATTACGTGGCATGACTACAAAAGACGAGAAAATCATGTATGCTAGTCAGGGTGCAGATGTATTTAAGAAGATTTTAAGGAACTGTATTGTTTCTCCTGAGAACATTGATATTAATCGTTTGATTAGTGCTGATGAGATGTTCCTAATCTTGCAATTACGAATGGTTACATTTGGTGATAAATATAAAGTTCGTTCTACATGTCCTCATTGTGGTAGTGTTGATGAGCATGAGATTAGTTTATCTGATTTCGATATTATGTATTTAGACGATAATTTCACAGAACCGATTAATGTTGAGTTGCCTGCTAGTGGTGATACTTTGTCATTACGTTTACTTAGAAATTCAGATACAGAATATGTAGAGAAATATGCACGTAGGTTCGCTAAACAGTTTAATCAAAACTATAAAGAGGTGATGTATATTTGTAGAATGGCAAAATACATTACAGCTATTAATGGCAAACCTGTTGATTTTGTAGATGCACGTAGTTATGTAGAGAATATGGTATCTTTGGATAGTGCTAAAATGCAGACAGTTATTAATAGTATTATTGTTGGTGTAGATACAATCGTAGACCATGAGTGTACTTCTTGTGGTGAGTTGTATGATTTTGCTATGCCAATTACTAGCGAGTTCTTTCGTCCCACAATTAAGTGAGTTTAATTCAGACGAATATAATAGTAAAGCTAGGGATATAAGATTTACAGCTTTTCGCTCTTTAATGAAAGAGGAGTTTCAACTAGCGTATTTTGGTAAGATATCATACGAATCTGTTGAAAATATGAGTTCTTTAGAGAGAAGGACGATGTATCAAATACTAGTTGAGCAGAAAAAAGAAGAGAAGAAAGCACAAGATGAGGCTATCAAATCCGCCAAAGAGAAAAAAGCTTCTAGGGGTAGGAGAAGATAGCCTCTTCTCTTTATATTTTTAGTATAAGGTTGTATATATGGGTGAGTTACAAGATAAAAAACAACTGAATAAGCGTATACAACAGATAGAAGAAAAAGAAGCTAAACGTGTTGAGAAGAACATAGCTAAACGTGAAAAGCGTTTTGCTAAGATGTTAGATTCTCAGATGACGATGTTAGAGTCATTCTATAGTACTTCAAGTAAAACAGCCAAAGGTATGCTTAAAGATAGCATGGATGGTCAACAAGCTATTTTAGAGGATAGTTTGGCAGACATGAAGCGTGAGTTTAATCTTTATGCTAAGTATATGGATAATACAACACGTAAGTATTATAAGGGTATGATTTCAGTTGCAGATGAAAGTCTGACAACTATGAAAGAGACTGTTGCTAAGCGTTTTGGTGAGATATCAGATGAATTTGATGAAGAGATGGTTGGTATGACAGCATCTTTCACAGATAGGATTAAGCGTTTCTCTAAGGGTATTAGGGACGCCGCTGTGGCATTGGAATTAACTGATATGGCTGATAGTGTTAAAAGCAGTTTAACTGATATTACTGATTCATTTATTGATAATTTCCGTGAGAGAAGTGCTAAGTTAAATGGTAATATCACTAAAGGTGATTATCAAAAGATGATTGGTAGTGTAGTAGATTCTTCATATTCTATGGGTAGGAATGAGGCATCTGAGTTAGTTAATGGTGTCATGGATGAGTTGGGAATGAAAACTGCTAAACAGTTAGACCCTTATCTTAAAGAGGTTGCAAGTTTACATACTGCAATAGACGCCAATATTAGTGATTTATCAAGCATTATTAAAATGGATATTAATAGTGGTGGTAAGGGTGAGATACTCAAAGAGATGTCAAACATAGCTACAGGGTTAGGTTCTGATAAGGATTTAACTGTAGATAGTAATGCTATGTTATCCTCAATGAATGAGCATATTGAGGACTTATATGGTCTTTCTAAGAAAGATTCTGTTAAGTTTAAGGGTATGACTAAATCTCTTGCAATAATGGAAGGTATTCAACAACAGCAATATAATAAAGGTGTTGAGGAAGCTGGAGGTAAGATTGTAGAGTGGTCTAAAATGTCTGTTCCTGAGTTGCTTAAAGATGATGATTTCATGAACTTTATGGCTAGGTCAGGGATGAGTGCTGAAGAATTTAGAGGTGCTATTGATAGTGGTCAGTCAGATGTGGTAATGAAACAAATGCAAGATTTGTTTATAGCTAATAAGGATGACCAATATGCTTTAAATCAGTTAAGGGAGTCTATGGGGTTCAGTTCTGATGCTGTAGCACAGATGTTCGCTGATGCTGATTCATTAACAGGTGATTTGAAAAAGGTTACAGATAATATCAATAAGAATTCTGATAAAAGTGGTTCTAATGCTGAGAGTATGGCTGGGTATGCTAGTGGGCCGATAGAAAAATTGAGTAATTGGTTATCTGATTCTTTTCCTGTTAGGATGGTTTCTGACTTTTTTGGTGAGTTAGACATTAAAGCCGCAAATATGGCTAACTACGCCATCATTGCCTATACTATCTCAGATAGGTGGGGTGATGTAAAAGACATGCTCAAAGTGGTAGCTACGCCGTTTAAGAGTTTTGGTAAGTTCTTATCTGGTGGTGGTTTTAAGACATTATTCAGTTCTAAGGGTGCTTTAAGTCAAGGTATTGAGAATGGATTAAGGACTTTATTTACAGGTAAGGGTTCTTTTGTTGCAACTATTGTTGATAAGTTCAAGAGTGTGTTCTCATGGATTGGTAAGGTATTCTATGCTAATGCTCCTGATAAGATGATAAAAGCGTTTTCTAAGGTAGGTTCTAAGTTAGGTGGAGTATTCTCTAGTTTCTTTGGAAAGATATTTGATAAGATTGGTAGCACAGGGATTGGAAAGTTAGCATCTAAGTTATTCAGTGGTGGCATTTTCAAGGTACTAGGTAAAGTCATACCTATTGTTGGTGGTTTCTTTGATGTGATACTAGATTTCTTTAGTGGTCTAGGTAAAGCAGATGAGTGGTTTGGTAAAGACCATAACTTATTACAAACTATCATGAGTGGTCTTATTGGTGCTATATTCGGTACTGGTAGTGGTATAAAGTGTGAAAACTTTATGGACGATTTATTTACTGTAATGGGTGGTGCATTAAAAGGTGGTGCCGCTGGTTTTGTAGTTGGTGGGCCGTTAGGTGCTTTAGTTGGTGCTATTTTAGGTGCTATAGCTAATGCTATTGGTGGTGATAGGATAGCTAGTGCATTTAACTCTTTAACAGAATATATTTCTACTATACCTGATAAGATTATTGGTGTATTCACATCGGCATTTGACGCCGTACATGATTTGATTGCAGATTCATGGATAGGCAGTTTGTTAGGTATGACTAAAAATAATTCTGATGCAAGTACAGGTGATAATACTAACACATTGATGAAGACTATGGCTTTAGCCACTCCTTTTGGGATGGTTTCTAGTCTTATAGGTTCTTTTGGTTCTCATGCTGATGGTTTATCGGAAGTTCCATATGATAATTACCCTGCTTTCTTGCACAAAGGTGAAGCAGTTTTAACTTCTCAACAAGCTGGTGCTGTTAGGTCTGATGGTGGTATACCTATCACAGGTGGTAATAGTTTAATTGATGCTTTGGGCATTGATGGTGAAGTTGGTCAAGGTAGGTCTGTTCTAGAGAGAGTGTTTAGAGGTGTATTTGGTATTACAGGTCAAGATACTTATGGTGAGGGTGGCTTATTTGGTAATATATTTAAGCATCTACTCAACTTGGGTAGTGGTGGTATCTTAGGTAACTTGATGGGCGATAGTGGTTCTATCTTTGATAAGCTAAAAGAATTCTTAAAAGGTGGGGGTTCTTCATCTAGTGGTGGTTCTTCTGGTGGTGGAAAGCCAGCTAACATGTCTACAGGCAATGGTGATGGCAAAAAGATTTGGGATTTCTTAGCTAAGGCTGGTTATTCTGCTGAGGGTATTGCTGGCATTCTTGGTAATTTACATGAAGAGAGCGGATTTAGGAGTGGTGCTATTCAAGATGACGGTGGTACTACTAATGAAGATTTAGTAAAACAAATTACAGCTAGTAAAGAGGCATTTCTTGCCGACTGGAGAGGTTTTGGCTTAGCACAGTGGACTGATAAAGGTAGGAAGAGTGCTTTGTGGGATTATGCACAGTCTAAGGGTACTAGTGTTGCTGACTTCCAGACTCAGTTAGAATTCTTGTTAAAAGAGTTACAAGAAAGTTATTCTGATACATCAAATGCATTAAAGGGAAATATTACTGTTGACCAAGCATCTGATATATTTGGTACAAACTATGAGGGTTTCGGTGCTAATTCTGCCGCTAGTCGATTAGAAAAATCTAAAAAATTCTATGAAGAAAACACTAAAGGGACACCTCAGTATGCACAAGGTACACCATGGGTGCCAGATACACAAGTAGCGTTAATTCATGAGGGTGAGATGGTAGTACCAGCTGATAAGAATCCTTTAAGTTCAGATAGCACTTCTAATGCTGTAGGTTTACCTACAGATAATGGTGGTTCTGATGATATTGTTGATGCTATTAAATGGCAAGTATCTAGGTTAGAAAGCAAGTTAGATGCATTAATTAATGTTGTAGCTAGTAGTAATTCTAATTATAGAGGTAATGGTTTTGGTTCTGATTCCTCAGTTAATAATTTATTGAAAGTATAGGTGGTGATTGTAGTATATGGCTAATGATTTCAGTTCTGATAATTATTCAATGTCAGTAGGTAAGAGTGGTGTTACCACTATGCAGTGGAATCCTACTACAATTATCCCTTGCTATATTGTTAATTTAGTTACAGGCACTAAGATTAATTTTGCTACATTACCTACTGATGTGTCTGAGGATTATGGTGCTAGTTTTGGTCAACAACAGCCTATGGGTAGGTCATCTCCTTATTTTAACTATGAGGGTAGTGAAGCAAGAACTGTTTCTTATAGCGTTACACTTCATAAGGATATTGTACCTGATATGGAGAATGTTGTATTAGAGTGTAAGAAATTAGTATATCCAAAGTATACAGGTAGTTTAGTTACACCACCTTATTGTTATGTTAGATTTGGTGCTATGATTAATATCACAGCTATCGTTAACTCAGTGAGTATTGAATGGGGTGGTGCCGCTGGTACTATTCTAGGTGATACACTTGATAGTGAATCATTGGGTGGTAATAGTTCTCCTACATATTCTGATGTTCAAATAAGTTTTAGTTTTACAGAGATTAGGGCAAGGTCATTAATGCAAGCTGATAATGTATTTGATGAGGGGCCTGTTAGGTAGGTGTGCTAATGAATAAGCCGTCATTGATAAAAACTGAGATAACACAATCTTTTACAAGTAGACAAGATAAGATATCTAGGTATTCTAACCTGAAGAGGTTAGTAAATCTGGATGGAAATACATACATTGAGACTCCTAATAAGATAGAGATTAAGGAGAGTAATAGGGACATATATTATTCGGTAGAAAAGGGTTACGAGAATAGGTTAGATTTGATATCTAATAAATTCTATGGTACACCTTTAATGTATTGGGCAATCGCAGTTATGAATCGGATTGATAACCCATTAGACATACCAGCTGGTGTTGTTCTTAGAATACCAGCTATTGAATCAATATATGATACAGGTGCTATTCAGATATGAGTGAGTTTAAAGAGAGTCAAATAACAAGGGATTTGAGTGGTCATCAACCTCTTTATGCTTTCATTGATTTAACTATAGATGGTCATAATATATCATACTTTGGTAATAAAGATTACAATGAATCTGTTATTAGTTTGAATGTGGAACGTAAAGGCAAGTCTAATCAAGACTTGTCTGGTTCTACTTTTGATATTGAGTTGTATGATGATACAGCTTTACGTATCGAGGAGTTGTTAGCTAATGCTATTCCTGTAGGTAAGAATTGGAAAACAGCTAAACAACTAAAAGATACAGGCAATGATGTTACTAAAGGTAATATAGAATGGAAACAGTCTGAGGAAAAAAAGAAAGACGAAGAGGCTGAAAAGTCAAATACATATACAAAAGAAGACGAGAAAAAAGATAAAGACCACAAAGAGGGTACCAAGAAGAATGTTAAGGCTAAACAAGAGGGTAACGTAAGGTGTAGGTATGGTTGGTGTAATAGAAAGGGTCAGGTAATTGAAGATATTTCTTTAATTGGAAAGGCTTTAAAGTACACATTAAACTTTGAAGGGCCAGCATTGACATTAACATTAAATTGTGTAGCTGAAGCAGATGTTACTTCTACACAAAAGTTAAATATGACATTTGATGTTGCTACTTATGGTGGTAAACCCTCTGAGATTGTACGTGCTATGTGTCAAAAAGCTGGCATTGAGATTGGACGTATTGTAGAGACTAAACCTATTTTAGGTGAAGATGACAAACCTAAGGAGTTTAAGACTGAAACTAAGAATATGAGGGAGTTTATCTCAGATGAGTTGTTAGAGAAGTCTGAGCCTTTAGATTCAGATAAGCCTGGGTATAGGTATTTTACACAAGTTGTTGATGGTGTAGAAAAAGCATACTTTGTTCCTAATGAGATGTATGGTGATATGACTGTTGTTACATACAAGAAAATGGAAGAAAATACAACTTCAACGTCTACAACTACGGCTAATGCACAGGGAAATACAAGTGGTGATGCATATTTAAAAGTTATGGGTGTATCTACTCCTGTTTTAGGTTCTAATACTTCAAGTAGTGTTAGTGTTACAGGTAGTGGTAAAGTTATTTTTGTTGGTGATGCTAGGGTTAAGGATTTAAGTGAATCAGTACCTAATAATAAAGATATAGTCTATGTGTATGATGATAAAGCTAACTATAGGTGGTTAAAAGACAACATGGATAAGATTAAATCATTAACTACGTTGGGTAGTAGGGTTTACATGATGTTGGGTCTTAATGATTTAGATAATATTATCAACTATGTGGAGTACTACAATCAGTTAGCAAAAGAATTTGAGAGTATAGGTGTTCAGTTCTTTGTAGTATCTATATTACCAGTATTCATGGCTAAGTCAACTATTAAGAATAGTAAGGTTTCTGCTTTTAATCGTGCTGTAAAGCAAAATAAGTGTAGGGAGTTACATTACGTTGATATCTACAATCCAATTCTACTAGCACTCAAAAGTAATAATACTAAGTCTGATGGAATTTCTTATAACAAACGATTAATGCAAGACGTGTACAGTAGGATTGTGTACTATAAGGACATACAAGTTGAGACAGTTTCTACTAGAGATGTTGCTAATAAGAGTAAGATTATTAATGGTGTAGAGTTTACTACACATAGCGTACCTGATATGTTGAGTCGTTCTGCGTATCAAGGTAGTGTTTCTGATGACGAGATATTTGGTGATGATGCTTTCTTAGAAGATACAATTACAAAGTACCTAGCAGTTGCAATTTCAGAGGCTGATAATAGTGATATTGCTGAATTAATTTCTGGGTTAAAACAGTATGAGACATATCTTTTATCTGTAAGAGATAACACAGTACATCATGATGTTTTAGGGTTAGATTTAAATAAAACAGTTTCTTCTGCATTAGCTTTAAGAGAAAAGCCAGATATTAATAATATTACTAAGGCTTTTCTTAAAGTTATTGGTAAGGATAAGATTTCTTCTGATGTAACAAAGTATGTAGATTTGGTTAATAATTTCACTGGTAGTGTTAAAGGTGATAAAAAATCAATAGATACATATGTTGGTGTTGTTAGTAAGTTGTTTGGTGATAATAAAGATGTTGCTAAAATATCTTCAACTATCACAGATGCTGTTAAGTTAATATCAGAGAATAGAGATAAGATATTAAATAACAAGAATACTAATAAAGTAGAGTTGTATGGTGGTATAGCTGATAGTATTGTTGGTAAATTATTGCCGAGTCAAAGTGCTAATATAGGTAAAATTAAAGATAAAATAACGTCTGTAATGTCTTTAGATAAAGATAAGATTAAGAGTGGTGACTACACAGAGATAGAATCTTTATTATCTAAAGAGTTAGGGATAGATAATACTAAATTAGATAAGTATGTTTCTACTGCTAAGGCTTTAGTTGAGATTTATAAGAATAAAGAGTATTTTGATATTAAAGATACTAAGTTTATGGCTAAAGACTTATTAGCAAGTGTTGTTGGTAAGGAAAAAGTAGAAAAGGTACAGAAGTACGTAGATACTGCACAAAGCATCTATAGTGCTTTAAATGGTAATAAAGATGTTACTAGTATAAGTGGTGCTATTCGTAACTTGTCTGATGTGTTGGGTAAAAAGTCTAAAATATCTAAATATATTGATAGTGCTAGTTCTATGTTAGATATTGTCAATAAAGGTCAGATAGGCACTAAAATTTTTGAGACTAATAGTGGTATTGGTGGTATAATTCAAGAACGATTACCTCAACTAACTAAAGAGGGTTCTTTGGGTGGTATTATTGCATCAACTACAGGTATATCTAATACTTCTACTAGTGAGGTTCTTAAAGCTAATTTACCTAAAGATGTTGCTAGTGGTGTTACAGGCTTAAATGGTGCTTTAAATAATGCCACAAATGGTGCTAAGGTCGATATTGGTAAAGATGGTATCACCGATGAGGAAATGAAAAAAGGTGTACGCTCTATTACTTTTGGTGGTAAAAAGCAAAAGATGGAGATTTGTGGTGAGTTTGAGATTTACACAGGTAGGAGAGATAGTCAGGTTATTAGTTTCTCTCCTGAGTTTGAGTCTGATAAGATTGCTACAGATAAAGTACCTACAAATGCTTTGAGCATTGATTCAGTTAGGAATGAGATGCTAGAGTGTACTATTGAGGGTATTGGTGGTAGTTTAGCCAGTGATGCTTATAAAGATAGGGCAGATAGTTCTACTGGTGTTGGTGTTGTCTTAGGTATGAGTGGTTCTTCATTTAAAAATTTAGAATCATCTGCCGCTAGTATGTGGTCTAGATACTTTAGTTCTGTATATGGTGCTAGTTTAGAAATAATGGGCAACACTAAAGTTAAGTTTAATGGTCATATAAAAATTGCTGTATATACTAAATTTGGGTTTTTACATCATACAAGTGGCATCTATCATATTCAAGGTATTACAGATACTATTTCAGATGGTATGTTTACTACGAGTTTAGATTTACAGAAAAATAGTGACCAAGCTAAGAAGAAATTGAAAGGTGAAGGTGCTAAGAAATTGGACGAAAATAAGATTAGTGATACAGATGGTAAGTATTGGGTTAAACAGGGTTCTTGGGTTACATTAGAGGGGTGTATAGCTGGTGTGCCAAACGCTTTAGAAGATTTAGGTAAGTGGTTCTTTGATAGGACTGGTAAGAAGCTAGTATGTACAGCTGGTACTAATGGTGACCACGCAGCTGGTGAGCATAGTCATGCTACTGGGTGGAAAATGGACGTTAACGACTGGGGTGGACCAGAAGGTTTGACAGGCGGTTGGATTGTTACTCCTGACGAAAGTTCTTGGGGTTCTTTGTGTGTTGAATTTATTGAATATGGTAGGTCTTTGGGGTTAGGTATGAACTATGAGTATAACCATATTGATATCTGTATGGACGGAAAAGAGTGGAATGAGGATAATCCTGGTGGTGCTAAAGATAATGGTGGTTATAGAGGTTAAAAACCTATGGCTATAAATAGTAATGACTTTTATGGTAGTCTACAAGCCCCTACAGAGTTAGGTGGTATATTTCGTGCTAGGGTTGAAAATAATGTAGACCCTTTGGGTATTGGTAGAGTACAGGTACGTGTACCTATGATACATCGAACTGTTGCTAGTGGTGGTACTGCTACAGAATCACTACCGTGGGCATCTTATTGCTCCTCTATTGGTGGTGGTTATAACTATGGTTCATTTATTGTACCTGAGATAGGTGAGTATGTATGGGTGATGTTCGAGGATATGGATTCAAATAAACCTGTATATTTGGGTTCTGTATTTGGAACTGATTCTACACTAGAAAAGAGATATGGTAGCGAGAAGACTACTGGTATTTGGAATGGTGTAGTTGGTGCTAATGAAGTTCCTTTAGAGTCTCAACGTGAATCACCTACACATAAGATGATTTATAAATCTCGCCACGGCTCTATGTTATATTTTGATACAGATGAAAAGACAAACTCAGTAGGTATCGAAGATGCTAATGACCAGAAGTTTAAGATTTCTTCTGCTGAGGGTAAAGAATTTATTCTCATGGAGGGTGAAAATAATGTATTAGTTAAGATACATGATGGTAAGATTGATATAGGCTATGAGGGTGGTAGAGGTATTCAAGTTATACCTGATAGTGGTGATATTGTGTTAAAAGCAAGTGGAGCCACTATTACTTTGTCTGATTCTATTACTATGAAAGCTGATAGTGTTAATGTTAAGTCTAGTTCATTTAAAGTTAACTCTAACAGTATTCGTATGCAAGCTGGTAGTATCAAGATTATAGAGTAGGTATTTACATACGTATATTTTTATGTTATAATTTGTTTGTAGTTAAGTTTTTCTTTTCATTTTTCTTAACTATGAGGAGTTCTCCGAACGAACTCCTCGCTCCTTTCGATTATATAACATAATACAATCCTTAAAATAGCGTACACGTTTTTATATATGTGTACGCTATTTTTTGTGTTAATTTCACTATATGAATTAATTATATATTAATGGGAGAGGTATAGGTGATAATATGGCTTTTTATTATAACGAGGAATTTAAAGATACAATAGCTGGTAGTGGATTATCCCTATCAAAAACATTTAAACAGAATTTACGAGATGGTAAAGGTATAACGAATGTAATTAGTGGTGAAGATAAGATTAATGAAAGTATCTATACTATACTATCTACAAGGGTTGGAGAGAGGTTCTTTCTACCTGAATTTGGTAGTCGATTACATTTAGTTGTATTTGAGCAAAATAGATTTGTAGCACATGACCTAGTTTCTATTTATGTTAAGGAAGCTTTAGGGAATTGGGAAAAGAGGATTGTTGTAGAAGACGTTAGTATTGGTAACAATTGGGAAGATTCAAATATTGTTCCAGTACATATAACATATAGGTTAGCTAATAGTAATATCATAGGTTCATATGTATATCCATTCAATAGGACGATTGATGGTGTAGATATGTATGAATTTGGTGGTGCTGTTAGTACTACATCATACTAGAAAGGGGGTTAGTTTTTGGCTAATAGTAATAACACATTGTCTTATACAAATAGGGATATTGTTAGTATTCGTAAAGAATTGATTAACGCTATACCTAAGTTGACAGATAAGTGGACAGATTTTAATGAATCTGACTTAGGTATTACACTTATTGAGTTAATGGCTGGTGTACAAGATATGCAAAACTTTTATCTTGATGCACAGGCTTTTGAGACATATTTAGATACAGCTGTTCAAGATAAAAATGTACGAGCGTTACTACGTTCTATGAATTATAGAATACCATTAGCAAAATCATCTGAGTGTAAGGTAAGGATTGTTTTTGTTAATAATGATGACAGAGAGATTACTATACCTAAATATACTTCTTTTACGAGTAGTATTAATTCTAGTATTGTAAACTTTGTAGCTAAAGATACAATTACACGTAGTGGTCAGTTTGATTACATTGATATTCCTGTCATGGAAGGTGTGGCAAGGTCTATCACGTGGTCTAAGGATGATTTCACTAGTAATAAGAATGTTGATGGCGATATTTCAAGACGTATCTATTTGGGATACAAGAATGTTTCAGATGGTTCTGTTGAAATAGTACAACATGGTAATGTGTGGAAAGAATGTGATGATGCATTACTAAAATATGAAGGTGGTAGATGGTATTCTGTACATGTTGATAGTGATGGTCAGGTATACGTTTTAATGTCTGTAAACTTTCTACAGTTAATTGAAGATGGTGAGAGTTTAGATATTAATTTTGTAACAACAAATGGTATTAATGGTATTATCGATATGGATGTGATAGATACTATTAATATGAATATACAAGATGTACAAAGGATATATAATACAACAAAATCATATGATGCATCAAACTCACCTAGTAGTGCTGATTTACAAAATATGAAAGTTCTTGCTAGACGTAATGCTATCACAATGGATAGGTATATTACTTTAGAGGATTTTGAGACGGCAGTATATGAGCAGCCTTATGTGTTTCAAGCTGTAGTTAAAGATTGGAAGTATTCAGATTATGTTACAGAGCCTTATATTGTTAAGGTGTGGGCAGTTAATACTTTGGGTGAGTCTTTAGGTGAGTTAACACGAGAAAAGTTAAAGAAAGAATTAATGTCTAAGGCTATTGCTGATGTGACTGTTCATGTATTAGAGGTTGAGAGTGTTGACTTTAATATTGATGTTGACGTTGTATTATCTCTAGATAATGAGACAGCTAGAGAAAGGCTTAGGTCTGAGATAGCATCATACTTGTATATGACATATCGTGCTGAGAATATGTCTTTTGGTAGAGACATATCTTATTCACTTATGACATCTAGGGTTAAGGCTTATTCTCCTTATATTAAAGATGTATTGGTAAGAACACCTAATAAAGATATTGAGGTTGGTAATATACAATTCCCTAAATTAGGTAAGGTAACAGTTAGGATTGTAGAAGAGTTGTAGGGGTTATGTATGAAACTAATTGATAGAATAAAAAATAGTAAATACATGACTTTAATACCTGAGAAGTATAGAGAGAATGAAAATTTCTTAGTTTTCTTCTACTTGTTAACACAACAGTTTGATATTAATGAAGAGAACATACGGAATTTCACCTCATTAATTAATAATGATAAAGTATCTATGAAGTTTTTACAGTCTTTGGGTGCTTTTAATAATTATACTTATCAGCATTTAGCTAAGAATGATTTCAATAGAGAACTTTCAATGCGTATGTTTAACATTTGGGAGCAGAGGGGTTCTAAAAAATCAATTATAGACGCCGCAACGTGGGGTGATAATGTTGGTTGGGTTGGTGGTGACTTATGGATTCCTGGTTATTATCAGCCATCACAGTCTGCTACATTTGAGTTGCCACGTGATAAAATCTTTAGGCATAGCATATCTAAGTTTTCAAGTACACATGTATTTGAAGATGGCAAAACATATATGCCTGGCATTATATTATTGTCTGTTCCTAATTTAACTAAAGAAGTAAAACGTAGGATTTATGAGGTAACTCCTGCTGGTAGGAAGTATATATTTCAGATTGAGTCATCATTCTTTCCTAATGATGGGATAGATAATTTAGAGATAGGTTCTTTTAATGAATTATCTTTCTACAAGAAAATGAGGATATATCCTAAGAATGTGTTTGAAGAAAATCCACCATATGATAGGGATACTGACATAGATTTCACTTATGAGATAGATATGTTAGTTGATATGGAAGAACTTTGGGATATTCTTATTCACAGTGAGACTAGAGGTCGTAGATATCATAGTGGTCATTTGACTAATATTACAAATAACGAATATATTATGAATATGGCATGTTCTACGTTACCTATTTCTGTATTAACACATAAGTTTTCTGTTGATGGGAATGATAGTTTAACAGATAGTAGTTATAAAAAGGCTGATACTGGTGAGTATTTAGATACGTATAATAATAAGGGTATTGACTCTATTACACGTGATATTAATAGTGTTTATAGCAACAGTTTAGATTTAGACGTACATAAAGAGGTACGTCTAACTGCAATACGTAGTGAGAATTCATCTATAAGGTCTAAGCATGGTAAGATGAGTGGTATAACTACTAGTGTTGTTGATGCTTTTGTTGAAGCAGAGCCTATTTTACCTAGTGACTCTTTATATTCAGTTGATGATGTAGCTGATTTACATGAGTGGGATTATAGAGATGAGTTCTATTCTCATGGTGTTGAATTAAATACAGACAAAGATTTACCTGTTAGATTAGAGTTTACACATACTTCATTTAGTAGTATTTCTTAGGTGTTTAAGTAATATATAATAGTATAATTTATTTTAGTATATAGAAAATATATTTAATGGGGGAACATTAATTTTGGCTATTTGTACGTTAAAGGCACATGTTTCTAGGGCATTAGATTTTTACAATAAAGATGACATTTACTTCGCTATTGGTAAATCTACTCCGTGGAGTGCTAGTGATATTGATAATTTTGATACAGCGAGGGATTATGAAAATAATCCACCTGTACCTAAAAATACAGATGACATGAAAGAGATTGTTGGTTTTAAAAAAGCTGAGTTTAAGGCTATGGTAGTTCAAGATGATAATGGTTCTTTGGAATATCGTGGTGTGAATTGGCGAATCGTTTCACCTACAGATGCTGTAACTGAGGGTGCTAGGTGGGTATATATCTCAACTGAGTTATCTTATGATGAGTTACCAACAGATAAACCATATCGTCAGGTTGGTATTTATACTGGTTTAAAGAAAGCTGGTTCTGTTCAGGGTAATGTGTACAATCTTCTACCTAATCAAGTATCAGATAAAGGTTTATTAGAGGTAATTGACTTTAGGAAGCCTGTATATCGTGATAGTGATGTTAGGGAAAAATTGAAAATTATCTTAGAGTTTTAGTCGTGAAATGTTAGGAGATATAGATGAGCGTTGTTTCACAAAGTCCTTATTATGATAGGTATGATGACGTAAATTCAGAGCATCGGAAAGCTGGGTATACTAGAGTTTTAGCTATCCCTGGTAGGGCAGAACAGGCATCTGAGTTTAATGAAATTCAGTCTATTCAAGAGGATTATTTATCACGTATTGGCGATTCCTTATATAAAGATGGGTTTGTCATTAGTGGTTGCGAAGTAAATATAGCTAATAATTTTATTACTATTGGTGCTGGTAGGATTTATTTAGGTGGTTTAATTCGTAATACAGAAGAGGTTAAATTAGCTATCACAGGTGTTGGTAAAGAGAGAGTTGTAGCTACATTAGTTACTAGTGTTGTTACTGCTACGCAAGATAGTTCTTTACGTGACCCTGCCCAAAATGCTGAGAACTACAACCAAGTTGGTGCTAATCGGTTAAAACAAGTTGTAGCTTTCTCAGTTATTAGCGATTCTAGTGCTTTGGGTGATTATTCTGCTGTAGTATACAACTTAAATGATGGAGTTGTAGTAAAAGAGGCTAAAACAGATAACTATTCCATTTTAAATGATGTACTTGCTAAACGTACATATGATGAAAATGGTAACTATAAAGTAGATGGGTTAGACCTACAGTCTGTTACTGAAGATGAAGGTGACAAGATTCGGTTGTATGTGAGTGCTGGTAAGGCTTATATTCGTGGTTATGACGTAACTAAGCCAGCTATGAGTAGCATTTTATTGAATAAATCAAAATCTACTAGGGTAGTTACAAGTGAATCTCACTATTTTAAATCTTCAATTCGTAAATATAAGCTTTCTAATTCACCAGTAGCATCAATTCAAAACTTTACTGCTAGTGTTCTTGTAACAGGCGAACGTAAGTTTAGGGGTAATGTTAAAGGTGGTCAAGAGGCTTTAAATAATACACCTGTACAAAGTATTGTTAGTGTTTATACTAAAAACGCACAAAACAATAAAGAAACTGTATACGTTGCTGGTAGGGATTACTCATTATACTCAGACCAAGTGGATTGGTCTTTGACAGGTGATGGTGCTACTGAACCTGTACAAGGTACTACATATTATGTTGACTATATTTTCAATTATTCTATGCGTGAGGGTACAGATTTTAGGGTTGAAAATACAGTTGATGGCTCATATATTGTATTGTTAGATAATGGTAGTAAACCTACAGAAAACTCTTTGATGTACTTTACATATAACTTTACACTAGCTAGACGTGATTTAATTTTGTTAGATAGCGATGGTTATTTGAGTGTTATTGAGGGTACACCTGATAGGGTTGAGGATTTAATCATTCCTTATAATGGTTCATCAGCATATTTAGAATTAGGTTATGTAGATGTATATCCTACTGATGCTTTGGGTACAAATACAAGTGGTACAAAATTGTCTAGTGTAACAAATTATGATGGGGTTAGGTTAACACAGGATAACTTGTTATTAATGATGCGTAGGATTAATAAGTTAGAAGACAGCATTGCATCCTTAGATATGGAACGTAGTATTGAGGCTGGTGAGGATTTATCAAGTCTATCTGGTTACTTTACTGATAGCTTTGAAAATATCAATAAATCTGACTTAACATATACAGATACAGCTAGTAGATTATCCTATACAGCTTGTATTGACTTTGATAGAGGTGAGTTAACAACATCTGCCACTATTGGTAGTGTTGATATGACGATTGATGATAGGTCAAGTGATAGTTATGCTACATTTGGTAATATTATTTCTGCACCATATCAAAATGTATTGGCAGTTAGTCAAACATATGCTACAGGTACTATGAATGTTAACCCTTATGCTAGTTATGGGCCGCTTTGTAAAATTGAGTTAGACCCAGCTATTGATAATTGGGTTAATACGAATAAAATTAATGTGTTTAATACAGTTGAAGATGTTAAATACGATACAACAACTAAAGTATATAGTCATGGTTATTGGTCTAGAAATGCTACTAAAAATCTTAGAGGTTATATGCGTACTGAACGTAAGGAAACAACAACTAAGGGTGAGGTTACAACTTCTAATAGTGTTTCTGAATCAGTAGCTAAGTCGGTTTATGAGTATATGCGTGTTAAGGATGTAAAAGTTAAAGGTTTTGCTTTTGGGCCGAACGCTAGAAATATTAGAGGTTTATTCAATGGTAGACCTATTAGTTTAACTTCTACAGGCACAAGTACAACAGGTACATCTTATGTTGTTGAGGGTAAAACATATACAACAGTTAATGCAGATGGTAATGGTACTGTAACATGTAAATTCACCGTACCAGATAAAACTCCTTGTGGTACTGTAGCTTTTCAAATGCAAGCTACAAATTCTAATGGTGAGGTTCATACAGGTACAGCTAACTATACCGCTAATGGTACTATCTTAACAACAACTGTTACAAATACAACTGCTGTTACACAACATTATAAAGTGTTGGTTGAGGTTGATAACTTATATGCTAATGACCCATTGGCACAGTCATTCATTATGGATAATGTGTATGATAGAAACTTAGTTAAGTTGGATTTATACTTTGCTAAAAAATCTTCTACAAGACCTGCTGTGTTACAAATTCGTAATATGGTTAATGGTTATCCTGGTGAAAAAGTTTATGCTGAGGTAGTAATTGACCCTAAGGATGTTAAAATTCCTACTGATAAAAATACTCCTGTAGCTACAGAGGTTGTATTAAATCAACCAGTATATTGTTATGCTAAGCAGTATTATTGTTTTGTAGTACTTTCCGATAGTAACGACTATGAAATGTACGTAGCTAATATGGGGGATAAATTCTTAGGTAAGAATGAGCAATTAGTTGTTAACCCATATGCTATTGGTGTATTATTCAGTTCTTCTAATGCTAGTACATGGACAGCACATCAAGGTACTGATTTGATGTTTAAATTATATCGTACTCAATATACAGGTAATGGTGAGATTGTATTTAATAACGTGCCTTTAACTGATATTACTGGTGTTATGTTGGATGCATCTTATGAAGTTGATAGTGATAGCGATAGTAAAGATGTATCTTCTAGTAGAACAGGTTTGAAATGGTTCTATCGTTTTACTAAGACAGGTGCTGGTGAGGTTCCATCTGATTGGTTGAGTATTGATACTTTGGTATTTAGGGATTTACAGTCATACGCTAGGAATATTGACTTAAAGGCTGAAATTACAACTGATTTTAGTACTTCACCATTTATTGCTAGAGATAGGGTTGCTTTACGTACATTCTTAGATAGTAAACAATCTACATATATTTCTAAATCTATTGATGAGACAAACTTCGCTAACCCTTATCAAGCATTGAAGATTAGTTATCAAGCCGCTTTACCACAAAATACATCTATGGAAGTATTTTATATGGATAAAGAAGATGGTGATTGGGTAAAATTAGCAACTGATAATACTACTGTTAATATTAGTGGTAATACAGTTAAAACTGTATCTTTGGATTCTATTACAAATGTAGATGAGGAGTTTAAACAGTATACATGGAATATTAATAAGATTAATAGTATGGTTACTAATAATGCATCTAGGGGTTCTAAGTTCTTCAAGATTAGAATTGACTTAAATACTACACAGGCATTTAATCGTCCTAGAGTTAAAAAGCTTGCTTGTATCTTTAAAGAAAAAGAATATAGGACTTAATCTATAATTTTAGTTTAAGATTTCAAGTATATATAGTATTGATAGTATAGAGATGTGGTTATGACTACATCTCTATATTTTTATTACATAAGATAAGAGTGGGGGTTAATATGCCTGAAAGAGTACAAAGAATGTTCTGTACTATGTTTAAGAAGACAGATGAAGAGCAAAAGAATTATGATGCTAGGTTAGAGTTGGCTAAGGCTAAAGAGGATTTAGCTGTAACAACTGACACTTTAAATAAAGCAATGCAGATGATAGAAAGTTTATCTAGTGAGTTATCATCTATACGTGAAGAATTGAAAGATACAAAAGAGGGAAAATAATGGGTGTTTTAAAACGATACAATTCTGACAACATTGATTGGAATATTGGTGCATTATATTCACATGATGAATACATACAAAAGTTATTTATTGTGATGAAAGAGTTAGGATTAGTTAATCCTATTAAATATGTATTTGGTACTATACCAACTGTGTTAGTTGGTGGTAGGGTTACACCTAAAGACACCTCATCTATTGAAGAGGCTTTTAATATCATTGATAGGTATAATCAGTTGGGTGTAGGTTGTAGGCTAACATTTTCTTCTATGTATGTAACTAAAGATGAGTTGAAAGATAGTGTTTCTAATCAACTTATGAAACATTTAGAAGATAACAATCAAAAGTATGGTGTTAGGATGAATGGTATTATTTTGACATCTGAGTTATTAGGTGAATATATCTACAACAACTACAATTCTTTAGAATTAATTTCATCACAAGTTAAGCCATCTGTTGAGGTTGGGTTAGGTAAGGATAATGTAGATTATTATAATAGGTTGTTTGATTTATTTGATATTGTGGTAGTGAACCCTAATAAATGGAATGATGTTAATGTAATTCATGGGTTAAAGCATATTGATAGGGTTGAGTTCATAACTAATCATAGGTGTTTCCCTGATTGTCCTAAGGCTGGTGAACATTATATTGCTCAGGTAGATTTAAGTAAGAAGTTACTGAGTGGTGAGGATTGCTCATTAGAGAAAGATAAATTAGATACAATTAATACATGGTGTTTAGATGTCAGAGAGCGTTTCCCTTTATTGGGTGTGTCAATGTCTGAATCTGAGATTAATTTATTAATTGATAATGGTGTTAAGCACTTTAAGTTAGAGGGAAGAGATAATGATACTTTCTGTTTTTTGAGGGATATTGGAGATTATATTTTCAATAATCAATATTTCTCTAGGATAGCACATAGTATCATGGGAGAGGCTATATAAGGTATGTCAACAAGAATAGAATCAGAAAATGGTGAGGAACTTTGGGGGCCCGATACATTTGGTAAATACTCAATCGATAAGATAAAAGTGATTTCAGAGATTTTAAAGGGAATCTTCAAAGACAATCCTATTACATTTATCAATCAGTCTAAGGCTGATGATGACGTGTATACAAAAACAGAAAGTAATACTCTTTTTATTTTAAAGAGTGATTTTAATAATATTGCTGGTGATTTAGTAAAATCATTAGCATCTAGCTACTTAAAAGAGTTGGCTAGTACACAGGGTGTGGCTAGTGTTACAGATGTTAGGACATTAGAGAAAGTTTCTAATTATTTAACTAGAGCATGTTTTGGTCAGACATATACAGAAATTAAAGATTTAGCTAGTATGAGTATCGCTCCATTACCTGATAGGGTACAACAGGTTGAGACTCAGATGGTTTCTGTTGATACAAGAATAAATCATACTATGAATGTTGTGTTTGAGACAAATAGAGATGGTTCTTTTTCTAGTGTTTCAAAGATAGCAACTAAAGAAGAGTTAAAGTCTGTTAATGATAAAATGGGTAGTGGTAATATAACAGTACGTAACTCAAAGAATGTAGTAGATGCTGTTAATCGGTTAGATAAAAGCATTGTAGCTTTAGAGTCTATATCGGATTTTGTAAACACATTATCTACGACTGTAAATACATTATCTAGTACAGTTGATAGATTATCACGTACAGTTGATAGGATAGATACATTAGTTGGTAATGATGCATTGAGGACAACTAGTAAGACAATTACTGGCGCTATTAATGAATTAAAGGTATAAGAGGGGTAGTAGTTAGTGGAAATTAAACCTTTTAAGACAATAAATGGGAATGGGTACTCATTTAGGGAGATATGGAAGATTTACGATGAGCAGTTCAACATTCTTCGAGATATCATACTATCTCTAGGTGATAAGTATCAGGTTGAAAATTTTAGTGGTAGTGATAATAAGGTCATTACATTAAATACACCTTATAATAGTAATCAAGTATTTGTATATTGTAATGGTGTGTTGCAGTGGAAAGATAGGGATTATCGAGAAAACTCACCTACAGAGATTGAGTTATTATTTGATAGAAAAGCAACTGATGATGTAAGGGTTGTAACAATTAAATCTAATGTTATTAAGAATGATTTACATCAATATTTACAAGATATTAGTTCTGTGGTAGCCAATGCTAAAGAACAGTATGATTCTGCTAGAAATTTAGAATCAAGGCTTGTTGAGTTATATTCTTCTTTACAACAAACTCATTCATTGTACACAAATAATTCAACTGCAAGTCTTGTTACTGATTTGACAAGACTAAAAAGTGAGTATGAAAAAGTAAATACAAGTGTTACTGCTCTAGATAAAAAGTTAAAAGACTTAATTGGTAGTAGTGAGTATATCTTAACAACTTTAAATATTGATGAATTAAAAGAGTTGGTAAAGAGTATTAAAGCACAGATAGATGAGGTGTCATCAGAGAAATCATTAGATGTCGTTTACCCTATGTTTGGTGCTAAGCAGAGTGGGGATGATGCTAGTACTTTTGATGTAGGTGATTGTATTTTTGTTGGTATTGATAAAAAGTATTGGTTTATGGTTGATACTTTCTCTAAATCAACAGGTGATGGTGGTTATAATTCAATTAAACGCTCTATGGGTGAGAATGGTATTACTAAGTTTGAATTCTTGTTAATCACTCATTGGCACAAAGACCATTATGGGAATGCAATTCGCTTAATGAATGAGGGTTTAGTTGGTAAGGTTTATGTACAAGATGTAACCAAATATCCTAATGGTATTACAGGTGCTTATGGTATGACCCGTGATGCTTTAAAATATGCTTATGACGAGCATAAAAATGTAGCAACAACTAGAAATATTCCATTTAGTTCAGCACCTACAGGTGAGGTTGATTTTCATGGTGCTAAGTTGTTATTCCATAATAATGATACAACAGCTATAGCCAAACATAATTCTAGTTGGGTTAATGAGAATTATAACAATACATCTATTTGTTTATTAGTTTCTTATATTGGTAGGAATTTCTTAACACAGGGTGATGCTGATAAAGAAGTAATGAGAGAGTATATAGATATACTTCCATCTAATATTGACTTGCTAAAGTCTAATCATCACTCAATAGCATCTATGCCATTATCATTTAGAAAGTTGCGTCCTAGGGATGCTGTTATTACCGCTAATCAGTGGCAGTTAGCTTTGTGTACTAAATTCAACTATCAAGCTTATTTATTTGATATGGGTTCAAATGTATATTTCTTAGCTAATCAGAAAGAGGATATACATATTTCTTATAGCTCACTTAGTGACAATATTTCATACAATAAAAAATTAGAGGTTGGTTATCCTGATAATTGTGCATATTTAACAGCTGAGTCTGGTGGTCATATCTTTGTAGATGCTAGTTATAGTGGGAATGATAGTACTGGTGATAAAGATAAGCCATTTAAATATTTAACAGATGCTGTAAGGTATGCTCATATTACTAGCATGGGTGAGATTCGTGTTAATATAGCACCTGGTGATTATACTAGAGACGTTAGAAATTACAATTTTTTAAGTCCTGCTAGTGGTACATCAACAATTCTTAGGCTTGCTGGTCTGAGAGGTAAAGTTTGGTTTGTTAACACAGGTAATAGTGAGGCTATACTACCACCTACATATGTTACGATGTGTGATAATGTTACATTTGATAATATCACATTCAGTATAGGAGATAATTTATACACAAATGATGTTGTTAGTAAATTAAGTTATAGTTTCAATAGTGTTGGAATTTCAGATGCTACAGTTATGTTTAAGGGATGTAAATTCCTTATCACTAATAGTGCTATTGCAAATAAAAGCAATACTTCAACATTTAAAACTATACACATTGATGCTTTTAGGTCTATAGTTACAGTTGATACATGTACATTTAAAGGTAATGCTCAGTATGGTATTCGTTCTTGTGAGGGTTCTACAGTAACTGTTGTTGGTTCAAATATTGTTGATAATCTTGTGAGTATTATGTATTATGCTACTGAGGGTGATATTAATGTTAATGGTGCCGCAACTAAAAACACATCAAGTGAAACAACAGGTGGTGGGCAGGTTAGATTTCAAGACGTAGCCACTACACCAACATATCCTAATACAACGAGAGGACAGGTTATTGGTACACAACTTGCTACCAAGTATGGTGGAAAACTTGGGTACATTTCTGATGGTACTGGTGGGTATGCATCTATAGACCATTTTAATCGAAGTGGTAATTTAGATAACAAACCTGATTTTGAAGGTCAATTCGCTTATGATAAAACAAATAAACGTGTTGGTTTTGCTTTAGGTTCTTCAAATAAATCTGATTGGTTAGATTTATCATCTAATAATGGTATTGGTGGTGTTAAGGAGTGGAAACAAGGTGGGACTTATAGTTATGGTGACTTGATAAGTAACTCACAAGGCAATCTATTCTATTATAGAGGTGGTGACATTTCTTATCGTAGTGGTACATCTGTTGATACTAAGGTTAATGGAGATTTAAGAGTTATTGAGTCTTTAGGTGGGAGATTTGTAAATATTGACACTAATAATCATGCTCATACATCTTTCGCTATGTTACATAATAAACCTGAAAATTTTGTTATACCATCAACAAATTCTGAGATTAGCAAGTTAGGTATGTTTATCACGTATTACACTAGGTACGTGATAAAAAATCAACCTACTCAATATGGTCAGTTGATTAATATACCACCTGGTATTGATGATACAAATGAGGTAACGCAGATATGGATTGAGCAGAATTCTGGTCAGTTGTATACTAGGGGTGGAAATGGTGATAACGCTATTGTAGATAGAATTTTTGACCCTGTATACCCTGATAATTTTGATAAAGTTGATTATTTATTTAAAGGTGTTGTATCATCAAAAGATGATGCTAGAAATAGAAATTTAAGATTAGCAAAGTCAATGGATAACTACAAAGTAGTGACATTTTATTTAACACCAGATAATAGTAATGATTTTTCAGTTTCTTGTTCGTTTAATGTTTCAGATTTTTATAATACGATACGTACACTTGAAAAATCAGGTGTACCTAGAAATTGTTATCTGTTGAATAAACATCAGTTGTGGTGGGGTTTGAAGTTGAATTGGGACACGACACATTCAACAAGTATAGCTGATATCACGTGGGATGAAAACTGTAAATTAGTTGGTGTTACTGGGTGGCCTAGAAAGTTTAATATAGATTAGGTAGGTATAGATGTATAAAATTCCGTATAAAATGGTTGAAATAGTTACAGATAGTGGTGAGACTTTAACACTTGAAGATGTGTTAAAGTCATTACCTACTGTGCCTATGTCATTATACACAGGAAATGATGACTTTACTAAAGAGAAGATAGAGGATGTTGTCGGCTATCTTAAAGCTAATGGTGGTGGTCAGTTTACTATACCTGAGAATCCACCCATACATAAGTTAACAGTCGATGTACATAGAAATAAGTTTCAAGACTATGTAGTACATTTTATCTACAATGACTATCGTTACCCTATTGGTACAGAGAAACGTCCTTATACTGATGAAAATTGGCAAGCAGGGGATATTATCTATAACTTAGATATTTTAAATTCTGATGATAAATGTACTATGTGGTTCTGTAAAGAGAGTGGTACTGCTACTTCTAGTGGTAAATGGTCGCAACAGTCTATATGGCAATTATCTTCTAGTGAGATTGATGACTTGGTAGTATCTCATGTAGGTTCTTCTATAGGGCCGCTTGTACAGAAAGAGGTAGGTTTACAGGGGCCTGCTATGATGTCTAGTGAGGTTACTAAACAACTTGACGCTAAAGTTCCTAGTAAGGTTGAGTCAGAGGTTACTAAACAGCTTGCTAGTTCAGTTCCAACACAGGTTTCTAGTATTGTAGATGACAGTCTTTCTAGAGAGGTATCTAAGAGGGTTGATACAGTAGTTACACCTATCATTAATAGTAGGTTAAGTAGTACATTATCTGATACAGCTGTTACTAGGATGATTAATGAGAAGGTAGACCCTAAAGTATTATCTATTACTGAGGAAGCTAAGAGAGTTGTAAATACAAAGGTTACAGAAGCAACTTCAACTTTATCTAATACAGTTAATAACTATATAGATGAGGCTAAGAGGAAGCTAGGTGCTATTACTACTGTTACTGCAAAAGACGTAGACGATAAGATTAAAGAATCGTCTAAGGCAATTAACATTAAGATTGATAATATTGTAGATACTAGGTTAGCTAATCTTAGGACTGGTCATAGCGACATTGTCGCTACAGAAGAGTATAAGATGGGTGCTGATGGTGTTGTTGATGATACAGCTAAGTTTGAGCAGTGCATTAATGATGCTAGGGGGAAAATCTTAATTATTAGTCCTGGTGTATATAAGTTGTCTAAGAACATCTTTATTGGTGAGTGTAAGGATGTTATTGTATTAGGTTCTTTTAATAATAAAGTTCCTTTCATTAAGAATGATGATATGTTTATTACTTCACCTACTAATATTGAATATGTAAGGTCTGTGGAGTTAGATACAAATAAGGTTAATCAGTGTCAGGGTTTTGCTTATAATTCTAATAGAAATGAGTTTGTACTTGCTACTATTAATTCAGACAATACAAATCAAGTATTGTATATTTTAGATGGTGATGATTTAAACACTCAGAAACGTAGAGTAGATTTTAGTGATGTAGAAAAGTTAGGTCATTGTAACACGATGACATATAATAAAGACACTAATACCTTGTATGTTTGTAATGGTGATACTAATTCTAATCCATTTAGGATGGCTAAGTTAGATAATAACTATTCTATTACAGGTGTACATACTGATTCTGCACAGGTTAAGAAATATAATTTTGCATATGACACTATCACTAAGTGTTATTGTTCTATTATGCCTGGCGATAGAACTACAGGAGTTAGACATGTATATATTCTAGATAGCAATTTTGCTGTTATAAAAGAGTTTGATGTTGATTTCTTAACAAAAGACTATAATAACAATGGTGCTATGTTCTATAATGGTACAATTATGTGTGCTAGTTTACATGAAATATTCCAATTTGACGTGTTTGGTAATGTTAAGACTGTAGTTGATATAGATAAGGCTTATGAGATTGAGGACTTTGATATTAAGAATGGTGTAGTATATTTTGCTGTGTTAGAAGGACATAATGTTCATATCTTTAGTGGTATGCACAATAAATTCAACTCTATACACATCAATAATATGAAAGTAAATAGGTTGTTGCTTGCTAACAATTCACCATTGCTTGGTTTAACTGCTGATGGTAAAGAGATAAGCTTGGCTAAGGTTGGCAAATCTGGTTCGTCTGAAATTGGTGATAAATCGACTAATACTATTTTAATTGGTAAAGATGTTAAAACGTGGGATGGTGGTGATGCATCATATTCATTACTATCTACCAAACATTATGGGAGTGCGATTTATTCTAAGAAACAAACAGATGATGCATTTGTTAAGAAGGCTGAGTTAGTTAAGTTGTCTATAGAAGTTAAACCTGACTTTGTTGGTCAGTTAGCTGTGAGTGGTGGTAAGTCTTATATAGCACTTAATAATACAGGCACTGATGGTTGGAAGCCTTTAGGTGGTGCTAGTCCATTAGAAGCTGTTGATAGGATTAAATTTACAAATGGTGCTGAATTGTGGATTGATTAGATTTTAATTTTAAATTCATAATCATTGTTTGTTGGTAAATTATATATAGGTAGTGTTACAAAGGTAGGGGGTAGTTCCATGAAAAGCAATACTTTTTTTAGAGGTACTACCCCTACTCTTGAAATTAGCATGGGTAGGGGTATTAGTGTTGAGAATATAGATAGTTTAATTGTGTATTTCTCACAAGGTATCACCGTACTGAAGAAAAAACTTGAAGATGTAAAAATTAATAAGACGACTAATTTAGTGTATGTACCTCTAAGTGAGTTAGAGACATATATGTTCAGTCCTAGTGTTGTTAATGTACAACTTCGGTATAAGTTACTAAATGATACAAATATTTATAGCACACGGATTTATCCTTTCAGAGTATTAAAACAGATATGTGATGAGGTATTTACAGAATGAATGAGGGTATAATTAAATCTAGTGGTACGTTCAATAAAGTTAGTATCAACTCAAATTATGTTAATATCACTTCACATAATGGGATAAATACTAATAATGGTACATTAGAGACTTCTAATAGAGTTAAGGTTACTAAAGATGAAGTTAAAGATATGCTAAAGGAAAAACAAGATAAGTTAATTGCTGGAAATGGTATCTTATTAAATGAAGAGACAAATGTGATATCAGTTTCAACAGAAAAGATTGTTGTTAATGAGGGCGAGAATATTTCTGATTTAACAGCGTTGTATTTACTGGCTAAAGGTGAGAATTAATGGCAGATTTAAAGGATAATTTACAGAGTCTTGCTACTCAAATTGGTACTGATATTAAAAGTATTAAAGCATCTGTAAAGACTACAGATGATAAGGTTGGTGTGTTAACTTCATTATCTACGACTAATCAAACTTCTATCGTAGAAGCAATTAATGAGGTTAAGGCTAACATTGTTACTGCTCAGGGTGGTGCTGTTACAGAGCAAGCTGTAGACACTAAGTTACAAGCTAAACAAGATAAGTTAACTCCTGAGGGTAAATTGTCTATTGTTAAAGAGGGAAATCAAACTAAGCTTAAAGTTGATTTATCTGACTATGTTAACAATAGTGCTTTGACTACTAAGTTGGGTGATTATGCTACTACTACAGCATTAAACTCTACATTAGGTGGTTATGCTAAAACTACAGAGTTAAATACTAAGTTAAATGATTATACAACAACAGCAGTATTAAATACTCGTTTAGATTCTAAACAAAATAAATTAACTGCTGGTAGTGGTATCACTATTGGTGCTGATGGCACTATTAAAGCTAGTGTTGATTTAAGTACTATGGCAACTAAACAAGAGTTAACAGATAAAATTCAAGAGGCTGTTACTAACCTTGTTAATGGGGCTGATGCTACTATGGATACATTTAAGGAAGTTCAAGAAGCATTAAAGAGTGATAAAACAGTTACAACAGCGTTAACTGCGTCTGTTGCTAACAAATTAGATTATAGTCAAGCACAGTCTTTATCTACGGCTCAAAAACAACAAGCATGTTCTAATTTAGGTATTGGCGACCCTACAGTGGATTTGGTGAGTGTATATACGACAGCACGTGATAGTTAGTAGGTGATTGCTTATGGCTGAGACTACTAAATTAGTTCAGAATATACAGGAGTTAGCACAAACTGTTGGTAGGGATATTAAGGCCATTAAAACACAAGCTGCTACAAAGGAAGAGTTAAGTGTTGTTGCAAGTAAAATACCTAAAGGTAGTGGTATTCCTACATTTGATTTTTCTGTTGAGAGCAATGGTGACGTTTATGTTGACATAACATATCCTGAGTCTAATGCTACAAATACTCCATCTAGTACATCTACAGCTGATACAATACCTTATGGTACTACTAAGGTTTATGATGTTGTATGGGGTATTGCTGTTGCAGGTGCAGCTGGTAAAGGTAGGGGTTATTTAGAGTATAGTCCTATTAGTGGTTTTGGCAAACTACACTTAGATATTAGAATGACACAAGCTAGTGGTAATGGTAGTGTCATCGCTACACTACCAGCAAACGCTCCTGTACCTACGAGGTTATTGGAAACAGCTGTTGATGTTAATAACAATAGTATTTATGTGGAACCCAACTCTAGGGATATTAAGGGTTGGGGTGTTACAGGCAATAATAAGAGATATATTTTTGATATTGTAGGCTTTTGGAGGGAGATTAAGTAGATGGCAAGAGTAAAAATAGGTAGAATAACTTTACCAAACCTATCTCCTTTCATAGTTAGGGATGTTAGGAATATTAAGAAAGTTGCTACACTCAAACTAAATGCACCTATTACTCAGTGTCAGGGTTTTACTTATAATAGTAAAACTAGGGAGTTTGTGTTAGCATGTATTAGTTCTGACAATAACACACAAGTATTATACAACTTAAATTCTACAGACTTTTCTAGGACGAAGACTGTTCAGTATACAGATAAGAATAGGTTAGGTCATTGCAATACATTAACTTATAATAGTAAGATAGATAAGATTATTGTAACTAATGGTGCAGTAAATGTGAATCAGATTACCTACTTAAATCCTGATTTAAGTATTGATACAACTAAGACTATATCAGGTAAGGCCTTTAATTTAGCTTATGATGATGAAACTGATACGTATGTATCTATTGTTCCTGGTGTTGATAATTCTTCTCGTAACTTAGAGTATTATGATGCTAGTTTCACTAAAACTAAGTCTGAGGCAGTGACTGTAAATTCTAAGAATAATGATTCCAATGGTGCTTTATTTTACAAAGGACAGGTAGTTTTTGCTACTGAGTATTTGGTGAATAAATCATCTGTTGGAATTCAGTTCCTAGAAACATTAAGTGATTTAGAGGTAGAGGATTTTGCTGTAAAAGATGAGAACATCTATATGGCAGTTAATACAAACTCTGGTGTAGATATATATTGCCATTACTCTAACATGTACTTCATAGATAATATAGCTACAAAAGATAACTTATCTTTACCTAATAACATACCTTTGTATGGTACAGATACAACTGGTGCATTGAGGAATTTAATTAAATGTTCTAGTGGTAATGGTACTGAAGTTGGTAATCAAAAATCACCGATGGCTCTAGTCGGTACAAGGATAACATGGTTTGATGATAGGGGAGTTTCTAGAACCATGTTATCAACTAAGGAGCTTGATGGTGTAGGTGAAAGTAAAGAAGGTAAAGTTATTTATAGGGCATCTGAGGTAGATAAGATGTTTACAGATGTTTTAAATAAGTTAAAAGAAATCAATTCTAAGTTGTAAGAGGGCTATATAATGATAGTAGAAGAAATTGTTAATGAGATTGACAAGTTTATTACAAAGTACAAAGCGTTAAAGTCAGATAATCAAACTTTGACTCGATTTAAGTCTGATGTTAAAACTGCGTTGAATAATAAAGGGATTATCAGTACTAATGCTGATGAAGACGTAGTACAGTCTATTACAAATTACACTCCACCTAGTGGTTCTGTTGGTTTAGATGCTGAGTATTTAAAAAATGTAGGTTTACTACCTTATATGTTTAGTGGTACACCTACTGAGAGGGATTTATTAGTTAATAGGTTTTTATTTCAAGACCCTAATAATCAACATAAATTCTTCTCTACTGAATATCTATCTAGTGTAGTAGTTAAACTAGATGGTTCTGTGACCGATGATTTTCTCTTGAATAGAACTAATACTACATCGGATGATTCTAGCATTGATAGGAATAAGTACACAATCACTAATAGTGGTTACTATGTAAATGAGTTTAGTTTTAATAAATCTGGTAATTATAGTATCTCTTTGAGTGATGGCACTTTATCACTAGATAAGACAATCAATTATGTTGTAGAAGAAATTACTAGTTTGGGTGATTTTTTACTATATGCTGTAAATTTAAAGTCTAGAAGAAATGTGTGCTATGATACTAAAAAAATAGAGACACTCAACAATCTTGATGCAAGTAGTTTAGATGGTAATGCATCTTCTCGTTTTAGCAGTATTGTTGGTAACTTAAATTCAATGGGTTCTTCTCCTGAAAAATTAGGTTATGTCTACAATTTAAGGACAGGTAAAGCTCATTTAGTGGATGTAGTGTGGCAACAAGGTGGTCGTAGTGTAACTAATGATTCATATAAAGAACTAACCACATTAATTCATGATGATAAAATTAAATTGGTAACAAATAATTACGCTTTCATGTTGATGGTACATGGTAGCAGTTATGACACTTTTATCATTGATATAGATTATCAAGATGGTGATACTTTAGTGTTTGCTTTTAATCCATCTTTTTATCCTCCACAAGGTGATTCTCATAAATATAATACAACTTCTGTAGCGAATTATTTAAAAACTATAGCGACTGCTCTTAGTTCAGATGCTCATTTGGATGCAGATTTATCTGGTGTTACAAAGAATAATTATGAGGAAAAATTGGGTAGTGTAATTTCTTCTGATGAGATGGCTGGTACTCATCTAGGTGGTGATATGGGGGATATTATTGATAGTATTGATGTAGAAATTACAAAATATCAGCATGGCATACGTTTTGCATTTAAACAGTTGGTATTTAAAGTTGATGCTTTCTCTAGGCATGATGCTGTGGAATTTTTATTGCATGGACTCGTTAATAGTGGTGAGTTTGATAAAGGATTCAAGTCTATTGTCATACTTGACTTTACTGGAATGAGTAATAGCGTAGCTATCAATAAAGAAATTAATTTTGGCTCAATTTTTGATGCTGTAGGTTATCTTGTTATTAAGGTCAATAAGAGTCAGGTTTACTCTATCGTTAATGGTAAGGCAGTTAGTGGTAAATACGATTCAATAGTATTTACCAATGTACATAGTATAAATGGTAGGTATCCATGTATCAAGATTAATGGTTCGGATTTCTATAATGGGAGTTCTAGTGATTTAGAGTATACATTCTATAATGACCATTTAGGTTCACTTAACCATTTATAATAGATAACAATTAAATATACATAAGATATTCATAAAATAGATAGTATTGGTGGCAGGTGTATCTTATGGACTTTAATGGTTTAAAGAATGTTACACCTATCTTCCAAACACTATTAAATAATGCTAAGAGTGGTATTCCTAAGAAAATTCAAGTTTTCATAGGAATACTTGCTCTTATTTGGTTATTACCAATAGTGTTAGATATAGTGTTTGTCATTTTAGGTGTATTTTATGATTACAAGGCTGAAATGATACTTAAATTTTTACCGAGGTTAGAACAGTTAATTAGTATACTCACAGGTGTTTCTGCAGTTGCATGTTTAATGGCAATTATCGGTTTGTTTACAGATTCTGATGGGGATGGTATTCCTGATTCTGTAGATAAAGATAATAAAACACCAGTAACAAATAATAGTATTCAAGTCAATGTGGGTTCAAGTGGAGATAAATCTCCTAAGTTACCATTACACATTGATAAATAAATTGTTTTGGTAGGTAATTTTTAGTATGCGGATGCTTTATAGGAGATGTTATATGATTGGTGATTTGAGCAAAGAATATGAATCCAATGGCGACATCGGTGCTATCTCTACAGGTGAGGGAGATTATGGTGGTAAATCTTATGGGATGTATCAATTAGCTAGTAATGTGGGTTCAGTTGATGATTTTATTGCATGGGGTTTAAATTCAGAATATAGCTGGATTGCAGAAGAGTTAGATAAATATGAAATTGGTTCATATGACTTTGACAACGCATGGACGTATTTTGCTAATAATGATTATGAGAATTTCTACAACATGCAACATTCATATGCTATTCATAAGTATTATGATGTGTCAGTTGAGTTGTTAAGGGAACATTTATTTAACATTGAAAATCATAGTGAGACTATGAAAGATGTAATTTTCTCTAGGGCAATTCAGTATGGTACTGGTAATATTGTAGAGATGTTTGAAGATGCTTTAGTTATTATGGGTGAAAAGTTAAATCTTGATTTACAAAGTCTTTCTTATGTAGATGAGAAACGATTTGATTATGATTTAATTACATCTATCTATGACGTTTGTATGACTACAGAGTGGAATAATTCTTCTTTGAGGGAAAACTTAAATCATAGGTTTAGGGAAGAGAAAGCTAAGGCTATTCAAATGTTGTCTGATGAGTTAGGAATCTAGGTGATTCATATGGGTTTTATCGACAAGTTAATCGAATGTATTAGAGTTTTATTCTTGGGTAAAAGCATTGATAGTGTTATTAATACTACACAAGATAAAGTGGTAGATACAGTTAATAATACTGTTGATGAGGTTTCTTCTAAAGTAGATACAAAAGTTGATGATATCACTGATAAAGTAGATAACATTACTGATACAGTTGATAATAAAATTGATGATGTGTCTAGTAAAGTTGAAGATATTGTTGAGAACTCTAAAAAATTAGGTATTAATGTAAGAAAAAAATAGTGATTCTATTTAAATTTCACAGTTAAAATTATATATTGAGATTTTAAACCCCCTATAGTATAATAAGTATTAAATAACATTATACTATAGGGGGTTTAACTTCATTGAATAAGAGTTTTAAAGTTAGGATATATCCTAATCAAGAACAAAAAGATATTATTGATAATACATTTAATTCTACAAGATATTTGTATAATTATATGTTAAATCTCCAAGAAAAGTTATATAAATTTTTTGGTGTTAGTTTATGTTATAATCAATCTTCTAAGGTTCTAACTGAATTAAAGAAACATAAAGTATGGCTTAAATTTGTAGATTCTAAATCTTTACAACAGACTCTTAAAGATTTAGATAATGCTTATGTTAATTTCTTTAATGGTAAGTCTAAATATCCTAAATTTAAATCTAAGAAACGGAGTAAAAACTCTTATCGTACTACTCAGAGAGTTAGACTAAATACTGAAAATCGTACAATCAAGATTCCTAAAGTTGGTAGTATTAGATTTAGAGATAAAAGTAAATTTAAAGGTATTACTAAAATTTATAACGTGACTATTTCTAAGACATCTAGTGGGAAATATTATGCTAGTATATCAGCTGAGGTTAATATTGAACATATTGAGAAAACCAATCAAAATGTTGGTATAGACTTAGGATTAAAAGATTTTGCAATTTTTAGTAATGGTGATAGAGTAGATAATCCTAAATTCTTTATTCATGCTCAAAAGAAGTTAGCTAAGATGCAACGTAAGTTATCTAAAAAGATTTTTGGTAGCAATAATTACTTAAAATATAAAATTAAAGTAGCTAGATTTCATGAGAAAATAAAGAATAAGAGAAAAGATTTTCTACATAAATTATCACTTAGATTAGTAAAAGAGTATGATATTATTTGTGTTGAGACTCTTAGAGTTAAAAATATGATGAAAAATCATAAATTAGCTAAGTCTTTTCAAGATGTGGCTCATTCAGGGTTTATAAGGCAATTAGAATATAAAGCTGAGTGGTATGGTAAAATGGTTTCTAAAGTAAATACATTTTATCCGTCATCACAACTATGTTCTAATTGTGGATATAAAAACAAAGATGTTAAGAATCTTAGTATTCGTGATTGGACTTGTGCTATATGTGGAACATATCATGATAGAGATGTTAATTCAGCGATTAATATTTTGAATGAGGGATTAAGAATATTAAATTCTTAGATATATAATTTTAAGAACTGTGGGACGCACAGGGATAGCTTATTAAATTTATCTGACAGAAGGCTTTAATTGATATGGATATTAGTTATAAAGTCAAGTTGGATTTAAATAAGAATCTTTCGACTTTTTTCGTTGGGGGAGCGTCAGTAACATACGAAAAAAATAGTGTACAAAATGGTACACTCTTATTTTTATTGTGGGAGATTAAAGAAGTGGGATTATTTGATGTTGATGGTATTGGTTTTAAAAATAAAGAAAAACCTAAAAATGAAAACTCTTTTGATATGGGGGTAGACGTATCAAAAGTGGATAATAGTTTAGCTAATACAAAAGATGTTAAGACAAGTAATGATTTTGACAGGACATTGGTTGGTGAGATAAATCCTTTGGTTAAAGTTGATGTTATCAATCATTATTTTAAACTTAGTGGTTTATTACATGAGTATGGTTGCTATATTGATGGTTCTACTATGTATTGTCCTTTTCATGATGATGATATTACTGGTAAGCCATCTGCTAAATATCATTCAGATACTGATTTGTTGTATTGTTTTTCTGAAAATAAAGTCTATAGTTCTTATCATGCTTTGAAGATTTTATTCGGAAAGGATGTAAATTTAATATTTAAAAAGATATGGTCTACTCTTTCTAAAGAAGAGAGATTGTCTTATATCAGAAAGTATGATGAAAAAGTAAAAGATGTTGTTGTAGAAGATACAGGTTGGGATTATTATAATAAGAATGTATTATCGACTTTTAAAGTTGGTAAGGTTTCCTATGAACAGTATAAGAACGCTTTATATAAGGTTTTGTCATTAATTCAGGAATAAAATAGTATGAATTTTAAGTAATTTGTAGTTGTAAAGTTACTTAAAATTAAGTATAATAGAGGTGTACAAGTTGAGTACACCTCTATTTTTATGTTAAAAAGGAGTATATGCTATGGCTAAGATTACAGCTATTCGTTTACCTAATGGTAAGGTTAAAATTACACAATCAGAAATTGTATCAATTATTGGTGAGGAGTTTAACTCTTCTGACGATTTCTTTAATAAGTACAAGACAATCAATGAGTCTACAGGTGTAGAAAATGATTGTGTCCTATTAGAGTCTATTAATGGTTAGTATTATAGGGAATGGTCTTGCAGTAATTCCACTACATACTAGGGGTACAAGCAAAAGGAAAGATAAGAGAGTTGTTGATTATCTAACTAAGAATAACTTTCTAAAACTTCTAGTAGAATATTCAGACATGAAAAAAATGGATATAGTGTATTTAACTGGTGTAGGTGTATTGTATCAAGATGATATCCTAGATAATTCTGTTACATTAAGGGATATTATACAAAATAAGACTTGGTGTAATGTTGTTGCTGAAGAATTATATCGTCTGTGTTTATCTCTAGGTACAAATAAGATAGTTCTTCTAGCAAAAAGTGATAGATTTTTAAAACTAGCTAAAGTTTTAAGGTCTAGAGGTATTATCGTAGAGAACCCTATTATGGGGGTTTTATCTGATAAATATGCTATAAAGATACTATTCTCTAAGACTAAGTTACAGGTTAATACAAGGGGTGGCTTTTCAAAATGAATAGAGAGTTACCATTGTTTTTACAGAATTTAACATGTGATATAACTGATTGTGTGTTTACACTTAAATTAGTTGGTAGTACATTTCAATATAAAGCACAAGAGGTATTGCAGGTTATATTAGATAACAATATGGTTGATAAGGTTGTATTAGATTTAGTACGTGAGCCTGACAACATTCATGATAAGCATGCTGTAAAAGTTATGCTATCAGTAGATGGCTACAGTGGGACATATCATGTTGGATATGTATCACGAGATATAAGTGATACAATTAGTTTTCTTCTTCAAGATGACGATTTATGTGTACAAATATCAGATGTATTCATGAGTGGTGGTGGGGTTGATTACTATGTTGGTCTTATGTTTAATTGTAGGTTTAATAGAAAGGGATAAATCTATCTATGGCTAATGAGAAAGCTAAGAGTGACTATAAGCATTGGGTAGGGGCTGTTCCTAAAATAGAAAATTGGTACAAAAATTTTAACTTTGTATTAGTTGAAAGTATGGAAGACTTAGAGAGTATCTTTAAAGATAAAAAAGACTACTATATGGCTTTCGATACTGAGACTACAGGTTTAGATTTTGAAGAGATTGACTTAGTAGGCTACTCTTTTTGTTTAGATGGTAAAACGGCATATTATGTGCCTGTATATCATTTTCAGTATGATGGTAATTTAGGTGAGGAATCTGTAAAATTCATCTATGAGCGTATGTGCGAAGCTAAGAAGGTATTCATGTATAATATGCGTTATGATGCACGGATTATGGAATACTATGGGTATAAAGAGAATAAAGCTGATTTAGATAAAAGACGTTGGATGTATGCTAAGTTTGATATGTCTAAAGTTGATTATTATGATGTTTCTGTTCCTGTGTGGTTAGCAGATACTAATCAGAAATATCCTAGTCTTAAATGGTCTAGTTTACATTTCTTAGGAATCGAGCAGTTACATTTTGATGAAGTAATTGAAAACGCTGGCTCATTCTTCTATTTAAATCCGTCTGAAAATGAAGATACAGTATTTTATGCTGCCGCTGATGCGTTGTGTACATTTTTACTTGCAACTGCTACAGTTAAGTATTTTACAGAGGCTAAACATTCTGCTAAATTCGATAACCTGATGTTATATCCTTTATTACATTATGAGAATGAGAGGATTTGGTTGGATGGTGATGTACTTAAAAATCTTTACATTACAGCTACAGATAGAGTAGATAAGATGGAGAGAGATGTGTACGCTATGATAGGTGGACAGATTAATCTGAATTCACCTGTACAAGTTGCACAAGCTTTTGAGAGGTTAGGGATTGATACTGGTGAGCGTACATCTAAGGGTACTATGTCTGTTGGTATTAAGATATTAGCAGATTTACCTAAAGAGTATGTAGAAAAGTTCCCAGCTTTAAAATCATATATTAATTATAAGAAAACAGCTAAATTGATATCATCATATATTAAGCCTTTGTTGAAAGAGTATGAACGTAGGGGTTATTGTAGGTTCGCTTATAAAACTACAGAAGTACCAACTGGAAGGCTTGCTTCTGGTAAAGATGGTAAGAATTCTTTCTTCTCACCAATTAATGCACAATGTGTAGTTGGTTCATCTGAATTGTTTACTGATAGAGGTGTTAAGACTATTAAGGACATTTCAGTTGGTGATAATGTTTGGGATGGTGAATCTTTTAGGGAAGTTCTTAATACCTATAATAATGGTATTCAAGATGTTTATAAAGTTACTTTGTGTGATGGTAAGACTTTGATTTGTACTGATAAGCATCAACTATATAGTAGTGTAGTTTTTTCTGCTTTTAGAGAACTTAAAGACTTGAATGTTGGTGATTCCGTAGCTATAAATATTAATTCTGTTGATATTGGTTTTAGTAGTAATAGTCTCAATACTCGTAACTCACTTGATTTTGACAATGTAGTTGGTTGGGTTAAGATAAAGTCAATAGAGTATGTTGGTAAAGAAGAAGTTTACGATATACATGTAGATGTAACTCATCGATATTGTGTGAATGGTTTTATTACACATAACTCTCTGCCCAAGCCACATGTAAAGATGGAAGACGTATTTGACTTAGGTGATAGAAATTTATTCTCTAAAAAAGATAATATCATTATGGGGTATAAGTTTGTGTATTCTTCTTATGATGAGGAAGGAAAACATATTATACCTGATGACCCAGCATATATTGGTTGGGTAGAGGGTATGGATGATGACTTAAATATACGGATGGCTATTTCTCCTAAAATGTTAGAAGATAGCAATGATGATGAATTCTTATATACCAGTTTTGACTATGCCGCCGAGGAGTTACGTATTGCCGCTAATTTAAGCCGTGAGCCTAATTGGGTTGATGCATTTGTACATGGTGATGACATTCATAAGAGGTGTTATTCTTTAGATACTGAGTTTTTAACAAGAGATGGTTGGAAAACTTATGAGCATATTGGTATTGATACTGAGATTGCACAATATAATGAAGATACTAAAGAATTAGAGTTTGTTAAAGCTGGTCATGCATATTTCAATGAAACAGATACAATGTATCACTTTGTTGGCAATAATACTGATTTATTAGTTACTCCTAATCATCGTATGTATGATAAAGGTAGAGATAATTGGTATGTGAAACGAGCAGACGAATTATATAAAAAGAGGTATTATCATACCATTTGTAGTCCTATATCCAATAAAGTACTAAGGGATTCAGGTATTGTTATTGATAGAGGTAACATTGATATTAAGTCTACATATCATAAAGATGGTTTTAGCATTTCTGTAGATGATTTTGTTGAGTTATTAGGGTATGTCATTACAGATGGTGGTACTTGTTTGCGTAGTTGTGGAACTAAGACAGTTTACTTTTCACAGTCAGAAGTTAAGGCAGATGTTTTAGCTAGAATGCAAGACTTAAATAGAAGACTTGGTGGACTCTTTAAAGAAGAGATTGATTACTGTAAAGGTAAAGAAACAACTATATGTGGAAGGGTATCTATTTTAAATGGGAATTTCCATCGATTTAGTTTAACAAGTTCAGCTTTGTTTGATGTAGTTGTTGAATATATTGGTGGGAACTTAAAGAAAGATAGGGTTCTTTCTAATAAGATGCTACAATTTAGTGATAGGTTACTAATTAAATTCTTAGATGCTATGTATGATGGTGATGGTTTACATGATAATAGGGAAGGGAGAGAAAACTCTAGGACTCTATTAGTGCAGTCTAAAAAGTTAGTTGAACAGTTACAATTAATTCTTATTAATATTGGGTACTCTACAAATATTAGAGATGTTTCTGATAGATATAGTACTAATTTATATAAGTTAAATTATGTTAAGGATAGGAGGGTTGTACGAGGTTCAAATAGAAAGACTGAGATTATCAAGTATGATGAACCTGTTAAATCCGTGTGTTTTGCAGTACCTAGTACGTTGCTATTTGTACGTAGAAATGGTAAGACATCAGTATGTGGTAATACTGCTGTAGCTATCTGGGGTGAGGAGCATTATAATAGGGATTATCGTAAGATGGCTAAATACGCCAACTTCTCTATTTTGTATGGTGCTAGTTCTCATTCATTGTATGCTGATAGTAGGTATGGATTTAAGTCTTTACAAGAAGCAGAAGATTTCTATAATAAGTATAAGAAAGCGTTACCTACATTATTCCAATGGCAAGATAGGTTAATCTATAGTGCTAGACGTAAAGGTATGTTACAGACATTCTTTGGTAGACCACGTAGGTTACGTTCCTATTATGAGAATAAACAGATAGGTTTTGCTAATCGTAGTGCTGGTAATACAAGCGTACAGGGTGTTGCTGGTGATATTCTTAAAATGGTAATGATTAAGTTGTGGAGAGCATTATTTAACAATGATGAATTCAAGAACGATGTTGCTTGGAGAGTAGCTATTCACGATGAAATTGGTTACACAATACGTGCTACTAAATTAATGCGTATATTGAAGATTATTAAAGAAACACAATCTGTTAAGTTACCAGAGTGGCCAGTAGAGATTATTACTGACCCATCAGTTGGATGGTCTATGGGTAGAGTGTACGATTTTCATATGGTTGAGGATGATTCTGAGTTAGGGTATCATTTTGAGCCAGATTTAGCTTAGGAGATTAGCATGGAAGAGTTTATTTTTGATAGCTTAACATTTGATGATTTAGTTAAGTATGTTGATACATCAAAAGTATTTAATATTACTAAAGGTGAATTTAATCAAGTTAAAGTATATCTAGCAAGTTATGAAGATGAAAAGCTAGGTAGTGCTGTTGAGCGTTTAGATGTTGCTTATCACATTGGTAATAAATGGTCTTTGGTAGATATGGGTAAAGTTGAAGGATTTAATGAAGTACCATTGAGTTGGTTATTATCAGATGTTGGTGATATTGATGATTGTTTAGTTATTTTACGTAGAATGTCTAATATGGTATTAGATAAGAATAATTCTAGTTTATCTACATATATTTATCATATTGTTGATGATAAATATGGGTTCATTACCTCTAATGCATTAATGAATGGTAAATTAGCTAGATATGGTATCGTGTTAGATGGTTCTGTTGAGGATATTTTAGAGGTTGTTAATACTAAGGTTGATAATGATAATGATTATGATAAGAATTCATTAATTTCCTTTATTAAGAATGGTGTTGATAATGAGTGATATGTTAGAGTTGGTTCAGCTAGGTAAAAATGTGCGATACATTAGGGTTAATGTGTTAGAAACAACAATATCTGAATTCTCTAATTTAACTGGTATTAGTCGAGATGTAGTATGTAGGATTGAGGATTTAAGGATGGGCAAGGGCTCAAAGACTTGTCCATCGGTATCTACTATATTAAAGTTGTGTAAATCTCTAAACATTGAAATTGGTGATATTATGGGCAATGATATATCTTCTAATGAAGATGCTTTACATAATTTAAAGGGGGTTGTTTCTTGTGGCAATTAGTGTTGGTAGAACTTTAAATGAGTTAAAGCAGATGTCTTATGACTGTGGTATCACAATTCCTAATAGAGAAGATGGTAAGTCTTTAAAGAAAGAGGATTACATATTACCGATTAGAGAGCATAATCTTTCTATTAGATATGGTAGTGTTGGAAATACTCCTGAGCATTTAAAGTTAATGCTACAGTTAAAATCACCTATGTTGGCTGGTAGGATTGATTCTTTTAAAGAAGAACAGCAACAAGAGGTATGGAATTCAGATAATTGGTCAATGGAACAGAAGTTAAATGGTGTTAGATGTTTTATTATTAACGATGGTACAGGTATTCACTTATATAGTAGACATAATAGTGATATTGACTTGCTCCCTATAGAGTTTACAGAAAAAGTTAAATTACCTGAAGATTTTTCATACAGTATGTTAGATAGGACGTTTATTTTAGATTGTGAGTTGACATCTGATAATCCTAATATATGTACTGTACTAGATGGGTATGGTGTAGATACTAGTTCTCAGTTACAAGCGGTTACATCTATTTTAGGTTCTAATACTGATAGGGCATTAGATATTCAAGATTTTAATGATTTAGATTTAGTGTTTAATGCATTTGATTGTATTTACTGTGGTGGTAGTTGGATAATGGATACTCCTTTATGTGAGCGTAGGGAATATTTATCAAACATTATCAATATGTTGGTAGATGCTAATTTTAATGCTAGACCAGTTAAGTATGTAGTAGAGAATAAGAAAGAATTTTATAAGCATTTAATTAGCTTAGGGTTAGAGGGTACAGTTGCTAAACGATTAGATGGTGTATACGTACCTGATACAACTAGGAATTTTAAAGGTTGGGTTAAGTGTAAGAGGTCTTTGTCAGATTCACTGAGTGCATTTAATTCTCAATCGTCTTTAAGTGCTTTTGATACATTAGATGACGTAAGTGGCGATATAACTTTTTCATTTGGTGATACTATTGATGCTTTTATTACAGGCTATGAGTTGGGTAATAAGGGTTCTGCGTTTGAGAACATGATAGGTTCTATCTGTGTTTCTGTGTATGTTGAAAAAGAAGATGGTACACAGGAAGTTAGAGAGATTGGTAAGTTCAGTGGTTTCAATCTTGATATGCGTAAGAATATGGGAACTGTTGTAAATGGTAAGACAGTACTTAAACCGGAATACTATGGTAAAGTTGTAGAGATTGATGGGCAACAAATTACTAAAAATGGTAGGTTCGCACATTGTGTATTTATCGGATTTAGATATGATAAATTAAAGGATGCTTGTATTCTTAAAGAAGAGTTCTTAAAATCACAACTACTATAATTTTTACTTTACTTTAAGTAAAAATAGTGTTAAAATTTTATTATCTAATGTTTTGAGGTGCATTATATGAATTACAATAAATTAGATATGAATGTGTTCATAGAAAAACTCTTAGAACATGTAGAGATGTGTCCTTGTCTTTTGATAGGTAAGTATGTTACTGAGTTTAAAAAGGTATACAAAGATACAATAGAACGTGTGTATACACTAGATGATGTAAGGAATTTAATAGATTCATACAATGGCATTTCTAATGTAAATAGTAAGTTCTTGGTATTAGATGGTATTGGTTTTTTATCTCATGTAGGTCAAAACTCACTATTAAAGTTCATTGAGGAGTCTAAGTTGCCAATCATCATTTTATCTTATGGTGATAAAATTTCACCGATTATCATGTCTAGGATGAAGATAATTGTTAAGAGGTGGGACGTTGTTAAGAATTTAAATTTCTCTAGTGTAGCTGATACAATAGCATACATTAATGAGAAAAATTCAACACGAGAGGATAAGATGAGTGAGTTTGATGAGGTACAGATTATGGCTAATATGTGTCCTAGTCTATACTCAATCAAACAGCAAGCCGGTGATAAGTATGGGTATACTAATAGTAGGTTAATAAATCTAATGGTTGGTACGAAAAATAGGTGATTCAATGGGTGATTACAGTTTAATTAACAAAGTAGTAAAGGTTGAAGATAGTAAAGAGGGAATAAACTATTTAGATTTAGTTTGTTTTATGTACCCTAACTATGAATTACGTACAGAGTTTAATATCTTAGATGGGAATACTGATATTATATTTGTTGGTAAAGTTAATTCTAGTGTTGTAAAGTCATTAAGAGAAAACACTAGAAACTTTATAGCAATTAATAATATAGGTATTCAAGATATTGACATGACTATTAGAGATATAGCTATTAAGGTTCTCTATGATAGATTTAATAAAGAGCCTAGTGATAAGACGCATACAATGTTAACTTCTATGACAGAATATGATTTTATTAAGTACTTTAAATCTTTTTGGGTATTAGGTAGGTCTAAGATTGATTCTGTTGATATATCTTTATGGGATTTATACTGTGTATTAGGTAAGTCTAGACACGATATACTTAAAATATATTTAGAGTTACGTGAGGTGTATTCTGACAGTATGATATTTGGTGGTGTACTATCTTTTTTAGAAAAGTCTAGGAACTTAGAAGACGTTGTTACCAATAGTGGTAAGTATCTTAGGTTGCTAGTTGATTTCAATAAATCATATGATAAAATGATTGTACCTATTATTCAGAAAGTTTACACGATGGAGTGTAAGAATGAATCTGATAGAGAGTATCGTACTTTATGGTTGTTAATGCAGTTAGGTAAAGGAAACATGCTATAATGTCTATACTTGAAATTGAATTAGAAATGAATAAGGTTGCTAAAGATTTACAAGATAGAATCTATCAAGTGTATGATACATATTTGGTAGAAAATAGAAAAATCATAGACTTGCCTACATATGAAGCTTTATATCGTAGTCCTAAACTACAGTATGAGGTTTCAGAGAGATTGATACGTACTATAGATGTATTAAATGATTTAAAGTTACGTATTAGTGTTGTTAATAAAAATTTATCTGAGATGAAAAATTTACAAGTAACAACAAAGTCAGACTATCAGCTAGTAGCTAATCTTAAATCTAAGGTAAGTAGGTACTATGATGAGTTTACTGAGCATAAGTTTCAGATTTCTGATTTAATTAAAAATGCTAATAACAAACTTAATACGATTAATGCTGTTAGGTTTGTTAATGAATAGATTATTGTATTATGAGATGAAAGGAGATTTATGGGAGAAGATGCTTTTAAAGACAGATTAGTTCATGAATTTAAAGAATACTTTCCTAATGATAGTTCGCTACAAAACTTTTGTACGTTAATTATCACTATGAAAGATAATCCTGACTACGCTTTATCTGATGTTGATAGGGATGTATTAAGGAATTCTATTAAAGATTTGTCTGTTTTCACTTCATTAGGTATTTATACTAAGGTTCTTGGTAAGATGAGTAATGATGTTAAAAAGCAGTTAGATGTAACTACAAGAAAGAGGGGTAGTAAGGTTTTAGGTAGCAATACTACTTCTAACAATGTGACAGCTACTGTGTATGAGTCCAATAGGTTTGACTTGGGTTTTGAAATAGAGCCTGCTAAGGTTTCACATGTACAAAATGTGCAAGGTCATAGTAAGTCTATTGGTGTTAAAGAGTATTCTAGTAAGTCTAATACATTTACATTAGATGGGGTTGATTTATCTTCTAGTAAAGAGATTCCTAAAACTACATATGAGACATATTCTGATTATGATACATATGATGATGTGCCTACTGTTAATGTAGATGATTTAGATTATTAATTTTGGTAGTTAGCATATTGCTATTACAATATATTTTAGTTTCCAATAAGGAGAGTTATTATGTCTGAGATTGAAAATTTTGATGCAATGTTCAATGGTTCTAATGAATCTACACCTGTTACTGAAGTAAAAACAGAGAATGTTACAAATGAGGTAGCAACTGCTACAACTACAAGTGTAGCATCTCCTGATAGCTTTGTAATTAGCATTGAGAGTGCAGGTTCTAGTTTGTTAAGCGATTTGGGAATTAAGCCTATTTCTTTTGGTGATAGGATTCAACGTGTTCCTATCGAAAAGTATAAAGCTAAACAAGGTAATATTGATAGAATTTCTATTATTTCTGAGCAAGTATTACCTATTAAGTATCATTATATCGAGGGTAAAGGTTCATACTTGTGTACAGGTGGTAAATGTTGTCAATTAATGGGTGACCCAGCTGTACGTTATCTAGTACCTATTTGTGTGTATGATACAACTAAGAATGGTGACCCTGCATCTAGCAATATTGAATTAAAAGTATTGTCTATGGGTAATGAGTTATATCAAAATATTGGTATGATTGCTAATGCTGGCAATGTGCGTAGTTTGGGTGGTATCACTCATGTTGATATTACTGTTAATTGTACAGACGAAAAATATCAAAAATTATCACTTATCCCTATTGGTGAGGCTATGTGGAGAAAATCTGCTAAGGCTGTTGAGTTTTTGAATAATAAATGGCAAGAGTCTGCAAGTGAAGCCTATAGGGCATTAGCACGTAGTGTTGATGAAGCTACATTTGTTAAATTATATGATGAGGCTAATTTTGGTGTAAAACCAGAAGAAAATCAAGGTTTTGGTGGAAGTGAAAGCAACTTCAATTCCTTTGGTGGTGCATCAACTAGCAACTTTGATGAATTCTTCAAATAATAAAAATAGTTAATAGTTGAAAGGATAGAGGTACTAGCATAACAAAACATTATATGATAGTATCTCTATTTTTATGATATATGGTTATTTTAGCTATAGACCCTAGCTTTAAGGCTTTATCTTTTAGTCTATATGATAGTGATACAAAAAGGGTTTACATAGACACTGTTTCATATCCTTTGGGGACTTCTATTGGGTTTGAGAAGATATTTGATGCTGTCCATGTTCAGTGGTATCAGTTGCATAACAAAATAGATGATTACATACAAAAAAATAACATATCTATTGATGTTGTTATTTCTGAAATACCACCACCTGTGGGCAACTTTTCAGCTGGTTTGTATGCATTAGATTATACTATCTTAAATAGTTTATTTGAGAAGTATACAACAATAAAGGATTTATTTATATTGTCACCGTCTTTCTTGACTAAGGTTCATGGTAGACGTGGGTATAAGAAGAGTGAGAGTACTGCTTTAGTTAAATACTTTATTGATGAAGTATTATCTGATAGTTTCGATGTGTATATACCTGATAGTGTTTCTGCCAAGGGAAGAGTATCAAAGGGAAGACTAAATAACGATAAAGCAGAGTCTTTTATATTTTTATTACGTTTAATGGTTAGACTTAATATTAATGGTTTAGCTAATAAGATAAAGAGTGAGGTAGAGGGATTATCTCATGAGGGTGAAAAGTTATTAAGGAGTAGATGATGGCAAAAAAAGAAAAGTCATCTGTTGATGATTTCGCAAAAAGTATTAAAAAGTTGTCTAGTGAGTATCATTCATTAGATGCTCCTGAGTTTGTTAAAAGTGGTTCAGTTGTACTAGATTCTATATTAGGTGGTGGTATTCCACGTGGTGTATTTATCTTGTTATCATCTGACAGTGGTTTAGGTAAATCTACAGGTGCATTACATGTTAGTAAGGCATATTGTATTCAAAATAAAAGGGTTTTGTATTTAGATTTCGAGAGTGGTGTTAATTTAGCACAGCTTAATTCTATGGGGTTATCTAGGTTTAGGTATGACCCTAATACAAACCCAGATGGTAATTTCTTCTTATTCCAAATTCAAACATTTAGAGAAGCTGATAAGATTTTGGATGAGTTGGTTGAGAATGTTGATTTAGTTGTTATAGATTCTGCTACAGCTATTCTAACTGAAAAAGTAAAAGAATCTTCGTCTGAAGATGTACTTCCTGGTATTGATAGTAGGGTTATGGCTACATTCTTAAAAAGGCATAAATCTACAAGTACACGTGCTGGGACTTCATGGATTATCGTAAATCAATTACGTACTAAGATTGCTATGGGTTATGGTCAACAAACTGCTGAAGTTGAGGCTGGTGGTAAAGCACTTAAATTCTACCCTGACATTCGCTTAACAATGAAGAAAGCATATAAAGGTACATTAGAGCGTACAGAACAGACAGCTGTAGGTGAGCAAAAAGTTCCTTTTGGTGCTATTTGTGAGATTAAAGCTGTTAAGAATCGATACGAACGTCCAGAAATTCCTCTTAAATTAGCGATTATCTTTGGTAAGGGCATTTCTAATGAATATGCATACTATGACTTCTTAGAACAACGAGGTAAGATTGTTAAAGCTGGTGCGTGGTATACAATTAAGTTAGGGGATTCTCCTAAAGTACAAGGTATGAATGGTGTTATTGATTGGATTAACACTAATCGAAGTCTTGTTAAAGATTTCATTGAATCTGAGGGTGGTTATCGTTTATTACTAAACGAAGCTAGTACTGTTGATTTGATTGATGAATCTTATGATGAAGAGGTCTTTGATGGTACAGAGGTATTTGATGAGCCTACAGAGGACGATGGTGAAGAATAATGTCTGATAAAATAACTGTAGATATTAAAGACTTTCAATCTCTAAAGAAAGCTTATATTGAGTTAACTCCTGGAATTACAGTTATCACAGGTGCTACAAATAATGGTAAAAGTGCCATTATTCGTGCTATAGATTCTGCACTTTTTAATCTTGGCGATGATGCTATGGTTAGAGGTGGTCAGAGGTATTATGGCATTAAGATATCTAATGGTAGTCATACAATGCTTATGGCTAGAGATAATGTAGGTAAGAATGAAAAAACTGCATATCAGTTTGATGATGGTACTGTACAAAAGAAAGTTGGTAGAGGTCAGTTAGAAGAGGTTTCACGTATGTTTAATATACGTGAGGTCAAAATGAATAATGGTACTAAGATGAAAATTAATTTTTGGTATCAGAATGATAAACCTTTTCTCATGGATAAGACAGCTGGTCAGTTATATGAGTTCTTGTCTTTGAGTTCTTGTGATAATTATGCTAGAGTATTAAAGTCTTTGGGTAGTGATGTTAGGTCAATCAACTCAGATATTAATACATTGACTACAGAGATTAATACCTATAAATCTTTAATTAATGATAAGAAAGATTTTCTATCTAAGAATGATGGTTTTGATTCGGTGTATCAAGAAGCTTTAGATGTTGATGCTATGGGTGATTTACATTCAAATACATCTAGTGTTTTAGATGATATTGATACATATAGTCATTCGGTTCAAAGGCTTAATGGGTTAAAATCTAAGTTAGATGATAAACTTTCTACTATTGATATGGGTAGTATTAGGTCTTTATATTCCGATATCGATTCAATCAATTCTAAGGTAGAGGCAATGTGTGAGTTATTGTCATATATTGATGATATCAGTATTAGAATTTCAAGATTATCAGATATGTACAGAGAACTACATCAAACGATTGAAGATAGTAATAGTAGTATAACTGAGTTTTCATTGTTATTGGGTGATGCAGAAAAGATTTCATCTGACTTTGATAGAATTTCTGTTGTGATGGTTGATGTAGATACAAATTCTAAGTATTTAGATAGTTTAAACATTAGGCATAAAGATATATTGAGTTCTATGTGTGTAGACATTGATAAGATTAGTTCTGATATAGATATATTAGATTCTTTCTCCTCTGAGGTTATTTCGTGTGAGAATTGTTTAGTTGATGTTGGTACAGCTAAAGGTGTGTTAGATTCTTATGCACAGAGGGTTAAAGATTTAAAGACTAGAGTATCTGAAAGCAATGCAGAGTTTGAACAGTTAAAGAAAGATATAGGGTATTGTCCTTATTGTAGGAGGGAGTTTTTCTAAAATGGCAACAATCGAAGAGGTAAAAGCTAAGTTTAGTAGTGTTGAGAAGATTAATCAGTCTTTGAAAGACGAATTAATTCGTACTGAAGAGCAATTAAAATCTGCTGAGGATTCTTATAATAAAGCAGTCAATAAATTATTTGAGTTGACAGATAAGGATACATTAGAGGATGCAAGAGTATACGTTTCTCAACTTAAAGAGGATTATGAGAATAAGTTAAATGACTTGAATAATAAATTATCTGAGTATTTAGATAAAGATGGTGAATAGCATGGCAGATTCCTCTATTATTCGTAGAGTTATTGAACATAAAGCTATGATTGATAGTGCTAAGAAAGATATAGCTAATATGTCTTATGCAATTAGCACTAAATCTGAATCGCTTAAAGAGTTAAATAACTTAAAGAATATCAGTGAGTTTTCCTTTAACTACCTAGATGTGTTAGTTAAGGAAGAGTCTGGTAAATTCATTAAGCACTTAAATAATATCCTAGATTTTGGTGTAAAATCTATATTTGACGACTGCAATTATTCTATTGAGATTAGGGTATCAGATAGTTCTAAGGCAACAATTCATCTAGTATATGATGATGAAAATGGTGTTAAATTAGAGCCTGATATTAAAAATTGTGGTGGTGGTATTCGTACTGTTGTTGGATGCTTATCTCAGATAGCGTTCATAACACATTATAGGTTAGAACCTGTTTTGTTTATTGACGAGGGGTTAAGTCAGTTATCTAGTCAGTATATTCCTAATTTTATGGAATTGATTAATCAGATGGCTGAAAAGAATGGGTTGAAAATTCTTTTAATTACTCATGACGATAGGTTCACTTCTTATGCTGTTAGACATTATGAAGTTTCAAAAGGGAATACTAAGTTATTGAGAGGTGGCGAGTTAGGTGAATGATATTCATTTAAAATTAGAAGATGGTGAAAAGATTGCATTTATTTCTGATGTTCATGTGGATAGTAAAATGCCTGACTCACGTGTAGATGATATTATCGTAACTCTTAAAGATAAACTAGTTGATATTCTTAATAAATGTATCAATGAAAATGTAAAATATGTCTTTTTTGAGGGTGATGTTGTAAATCGAGTTCAATGTCCATTTGAGCCTATTACAATGTTAGCTGATATTTTATTACGATTTAAGAATGGAGGGATTAGATGCTTTTCTATTCTTGGGAATCATGATATTGTTAGAAATTCACTAGAAAACTTAGATAAAAGTCCTATTCAGATTTTATTTAAGTTAGGTGTTTTAGAACATATCAATTTAGAAACAAGAGTTATTTTTAATAATTCTGTGTTGTTAACAGCTGTTGATTATACTGAATATCCTATTAAAGCTGATAATAGTTACAAAGTTAATATATTATTAGCACATATGTTTTATGGTAAAAGTGGTTTTCTTGCTGATGAAAAACACAATCTAACAGATAATAATATTTTAGATTTAGGGTATGACTTAGTTGTATTAGGTCATGACCACGAAGATTATGAAGATGTAGTTGTTGGTTCAACTAAGATAGTTAGACATGGTTCTGTTCTTAGAGGTACATCTCATAACTATAATTTTACGAGAAAGCCTAACTTTGTTATCGTTGACGATATACTTAAACCTAAAGAAGTTAGACGTATAGAGATTGCTCATAGGGATTATAAAGATGTTGCTAGTGAGTATATTTTAAATAAGAAAACATTTAGTAGCATTAATGCGTTACAAGATGTCTTATCTAATCTAGCTGATAAATTAGTTGATACTACTGAAACAGATTCAGATAGGATATACAATATCATTATGAGTGATAAAGAGTTACCTAATGATTGTAGAGAGTTGTTACTAAAGTATATCAATGAAGTTTAATTGGAAGAGGTACAAAAGATGAGTGAAGAGATGTTATTAGACGAAGTTAATGAATTTGAAAGTGTGTTAGGGTTAGATGATAATACTGATAGTGGTGTGGAGGATTCGTTTGTTGATGAGTTTTCTAGTGAGGTACATATTTCTATTCCAACAAAAGAAATTAATACAATTCTAAATATCTCTAATGTATTAAAGTCTAGTGGTGAGAACTCTTATGAGGGTAAACTGATTACATTTAGGGTTGAAGAGGGTAATGTTAGATTTATGCTTTCTGATAACAAACGGAGTATCTCTAAGTTTGTTAAACCTTTAAATAGTGAAAATCTTATTACAGATTTTATTTGTTTATCCTCTGGTTCTTTAGCACGAATTGTTAAGTTATGTGGTAGTGTGTTTACAGTTATTGAGCGTACTGTTGAATCTGATGGTGGTGTAAATAAAGAGTACACAATCGCAGTTCATGGTGGTGAGGTTCGTGTAGATAATTACAATTCTGATGAATCTAGGTTTAATCATACATATGATGATTCTTATAGCAACACATCTAATAGGGAAAATTTAATTTCTTATATTAAGAGATTGTTTAATTATTCTCAAACAGCTGGTGGTAGGAGTCGTTTCTTATCATTTAAAGATAACACAATTACAGTAGAGTCATATAATAACATGGCAAAGTTGACATGTGAAGATAACTTTGGTAGTGGCTTTAGATTACATTTAGCTGATTGTAAGTTGTTAGCGTTATTATCTAATTCTGATAGTGGTGATAATATTTCATTTAATGCTAAGGGTGATTTGTACTGTGGTGATACATTTGTATTCAAAACAGAGGCTTTTACACTAGAGGATAACTCTATTCAACAATCTGTATATGGACGTATGGTGGTTGATAATAAGTGTGATGTTTCTTTAGACCATTTACGTAAAATTATCGATTTAGCTTGTAACTTGCCTGAAACTACAGGTGATATTAATGTTACATTTGGTGACAGTGTTTCTATTGAAATTGTTTCACGAAGAGGTAATTCAGTTATTAAATTAGATGCTTTAGATGTTAGTGGTATTTTTGACATTGGTTCAATCTCAATGAGTGCTAATGCAATTAAACAGGTACTAAGTACATTTAATGGTTTCGACATTGCTACTTTGAGGTTAAGTCTTGATGGTGTAGCTTTAGATAACGAAGTTGTTAGTTCCTTTATTTTAAAGAAAGCTTTCTAGCATATGTTAATGACAAATAATTATAGCGATGCTTTTGAAGATTTCGCTATAAAAAATGGTCGAGATATTTTCACGATATATAACGATACTAATACAACAGATGAAGAGAGAGAAAGATTAGTTGAATGGTTATTTAACTTAATTCGTTCTAGAGATAATGCAGTTCCTTTGCATATGTGGAGTGATGATATATTCAATAAGATAGTATCTAGTTTATGTGATATTGATACAAATGTAACATATCAAGATGGTGCATACAGTCTTAATAATATAGGTGCTAATATACTAACACAATTCTTTCCAGAAATTTTAGATGTTGTAAAGAGTGGTAAGGCAAGTCCTAGAGATTTCTTTAAAGATGATAAAAGACTTCTTGGGTATTGTAAGACTGTTCTAAAGTATTGCACTAGTCCTTTAGAGATGTTTAAAATGATGTCTTTTAGAGGTTCTAGTAGGTGTTATAATTTCAGACCAGCAACAGCTAAGGCTCTTTATGAGTTATATGGTAAAGAAAACTCTAAGGTGTTGGATACATCAAGTGGTTTTGGTGGTAGATTGTTAGGTTTCTTTACAGCTAAAAACACAGCTGAGTATGTAGGTATAGACCCAAACACAGCAGATAGTTGTAATAAATTCATCCTTTACATGAGTAGGTATTTCACAAACAAGAAAGCATATGTTAATAAAATAGGTTCAGAGGATTTCACGATAGAGAATTATCCTCAATATGAGAATTATTTTGATATAAGCTTTACATCACCACCATACTTTAATATAGAACGATATTCTGATGATATAACACAATCACATGTCAAATTTAACACATATGATTTATGGGTAGATGGATTTTATCGGAATACAATCTATAATAGTTGTAACTCACTAAAACTTGATGGTGTTTTTGCAGTCAATATTAGTTGGGTGGATAATATTAAAGAGTATACAGAAGAATTTCTTAATGATTGTGGCTTTTATATCATTAAGGAAGATAAGTATCTTCTAAGAATTCACCCTAGAGAGAGTTCATATGGTAGTGATAAAATGTCTAAATATGAGCCAATATGGGTAGCTAAGCATTATACTGAGTTGTTAAAAGATGGTATGATTACACGAGATAAAGCGGAAGAATGTTATCAACGAGTAAAATTTGGTAATAAGAGGGTATTATGAGTGTTTCAGTTAAGGTAAATAACATTACTAATAACTTCTATTCTGATGAATGGTATACTGAGGTTGATACTGTTGAAAAGATGTATGATTTATTAGGTGTTAAGGGGGGGGGCAACAGTTCTATGTCCGTTTGACACTGATAAATCATTGTACGTTCAGTATGGTATAGAGTGTGGTTATAATGTAATTTATAATATAAGAGATTTTCTTGATAGGGATGTAACATATGAGTTTGATTTTGTGATTACAAATCCACCTTTTAGCATTAAAGATGATGTTATTGAAAGATGTTTAGAGTATGGTAAACCTACTATGTTGGTATTACCTATGGATTCTTTGGGTGGTGTAAAAAGACATTCGTTGTTTAAATCTTTTAAGTCTTTTCCTAAAGTATATATTCCTACAAGACGAGTTAATTATGTTGATGTTAATGGTGTTAAACGTAAGGGTGCATGTTTTCATTCCATTTATATGCATTTTAATCACTTTAGTTCAAGTTCCATTATGTTGGAGTGTGAAGAAGATAGTCATTAAAGTAAATAAATAATAACATTCATTTATTATTTGTATATATACATTTAGGTGATATATTTTCATAATCAGTTTTAGTAATTTCTAGAGGTTATTATAATGGATAGAGAAATGAATAGGTTGTTGGGTTTCTTGGGTACTAATGTTGATAGTAATGTTGGTCTTGATTGGACTTGGACAGAACTAGTTAAACATGCGGAACAAGGTGATAAATTCTCTTTGTATCGTTTAACTCAGTTAGCACGTCATTCTGAGCAACCTGAAGTTAAAAAATATGCGACTGAAGCCGTTGAACGTATTGAAAAAATCGTTGAGGAAGCCGCTAAATTAGAAGCTAGTCAAGTTACTACTAAAAGTGGTATCTACTTATCTAGCGAAGAACATTAAGATTCTTCTATTTGAGGTGTAGTGTTTTACTACACCTCTTTTTAGTTGTAATATTTTGTAGTGGTATGTTATAATCACTTTGAGGTGGTGATTATATGAATATTTACATTTGTGATGTTCCTTTTGATAGGGATACTTTTATTAATGTTTCCTTAGATAAGGTCTATGAATATTATGATAAGATAGAAGACGCAGATGCTAGGTCTAAGAGATATAATGAGATTGGTGAAGAGATAGTCTGTATCAATCAAGAGATAAGAGTATTGAAAGAAAAGGTTTTTGAGTTAGAAAAAGAAAAGTATAGATTATTTGGTGATAATTCTTCATTTTTAGTTGATAATTTTTGTAATATTTTGTAAATTAATGTTGACATAGTTTAGTAGTGGTGGTATATTATGTGTAACAGTAAAGACGATATGAAATTTACTGCAACATTCTCAGATGACGATAAAGGTAAAGATTTTAAAGTCGGATTAGAGAATGTTATCTCAACAGATGGTGTAAGTACTTCTGTTGAGTATGATGTCTTAAAAAAAGATGTAGAGGCTAAACTGGATTCAGAGATTGGTTCTTTTAGCTACTCCACTGATAAAAAGACAAATATTAAGATAGAAATACCTACAAATAAGTAAAATCATTATTTAGTGTGAAAGGAGGTGTTATCATCTATGAATAAAAGTTTTAAAGTTAGGGTATATCCAACTGAGGAACAGAAGATTCTTTTAGAAAAGACATTTGGTGCTAACAGATTTGTTTATAATTACTTTCTCAATTTAAAGAGTAAGTTGTATGAGTTTTATGAGTTAAACTTGAGTTTTGCTAACTCTTCTAAAGTTTTGACAGAATTAAAGAAACAAAAAACTTGGCTTAAAGAAGTTGATGCTGTTTCTTTACAACAAACACTTAGAGATTTAGATAGTGCGTATCGAAACTTCTTTAGTGGTAAGAGTAAATATCCTAAATTTAAACGAAAAGATGATAAAAACTCTTATCGTGCTAATATGAATCTTAGTCTAAATATTGAAAATCATACAATCAAGATTCCTAAAGTTGGTAGTATTAGATTTAGAGATAAAAATGATTTTGGTAATGTTACTAAAATTTATAATATCACAATATCTAAAACGACTAGTGGGAAGTATTATGCTAGTATATCGGCTGAGGTTAATATCAAACACTTTGAGAAAACCAATCAAAATGTGGGTATTGACTTAGGATTAAAAGATTTCGCTATTTTTAGTAGTGGTGAAAAGATAATAGAATATTAAAGCATCTTGAAGATAAGTACAGGAGATTAGCTAAAGCTGTTTCTAGAAAAGTTAAAGGTTCATCTAATTATCAAAAAGCTAAGTTAAAGTTAGCAAGATTTCATGATAAAGTTGTTAATATACGTAAAGATTTTCTACATAAGTTGTCTACTAATTTAGTAAAAACTTACGATATTATTTGTATAGAAAATCTTAATATAAAAGGGTTCATGAAGTCTAACTTAGCTAAATCATTTCAAGATGTTTCATTGTATGAGTTTATACGAATGTTAGAATATAAAGCTAAGTGGTATGGTAAAACTATTTCTAAAGTAGATAGATTTTATCCATCATCACAGCTATGTTCTAAGTGTGGGTATAAGAATTCTGAAGTTAAAAATCTCAAAATTCGTGAATGGACTTGTCCTAAGTGTGGAACACATCATGACAGAGATATCAATTCTGCAATAAATATTCTGAATGAGGGATTAAGGGTTTTAAATTCTTAGATATACAGTTATAACCGTGGGACGCATGGGGATAGCCTATTGTCTGGATGTAAGACTTTTTTAAGATAGTATTAGAAGAGCGAACCTTTGGGTAGGAACTTCAATGACTTTAAAGTCATGAGAGGGTGTCAGATTATGGAAGAAAATCAATTATTAGAAAAAGTTAAGAGATATAAAGACTTAAAAAATAAAATCTCTATTCTTGAAGCTGAGGCTAAAGAATTGAATAAAGAATTAAAAGATTCTTTACGTGAGAGTGGCAAAGAAGAGTTCATCATTGGTAGTTACATTGTTAAGTTACAATCTATCTCTAAAGATAGATTTAATTCAAAACAATTCAAGGATGAAAACTCTTTCTTGTATTCTAAATATGTGTCTACTGTAAATGAAGAGCGTTTACAGGTTACTGGAGGGGATATTTTGTAAATTAAGCACTTTACAAAACTTAATTTATAATATATAATAACATATGTAATTATATATTATATATTATATGTGATTATAACCGTGGGACACATGGGGATAGCCTATTGTCTGGTTGTAAGACTCATTTAATATTATGTTAAAAGAGCGAACCATTGGGTAGGAACCTCAAAGACTTTTGAGTCATGAGAGGGTGTCAGGTAATTGTGGTACGAGACATAATTACTTTTAAGCTAGGGTGTACTTTATACTATCACATTGTACACGTACAGGATTAATCTTATAGGTTTGTAGTTACCTTGATTTCACTAGCTATTCTAAAAACTACTATTCATGGTTCTATTGGTTAGGCAATTTAGAAGTTCAATTCTTCTTAGAACCACAATTAAAGTCCACTCTCATGATGTGTAGATTGCGATATACTAGTGAGATATGGCCGGTGTTGACTTATCATCGAAAACAGCTGAAACACTGCAGGGTTTGTGGCTATAATGTCTTAGTTTTCATATGTCCTCATTATGGGTTCGACTCCCATATCGCCGGCATAGAGCTGGCGATGGATGACGTGCGTTCGCAAAACGCATAGTAGTGTGTTGTCATCGTGAGGACGAATTCTAATATTTTTTATGGAAAGGTGTCCGAGTGGTTTATGGTGACGGTCTTGAAAACCGTTGCACAGAGATGTGCCGTAGGTTCGAATCCTATCCTTTCCGCCATTTGGAGAGATGGTAGAGTGGCTTATTACACTTCCCTGCTAAGGAAGAGTGGAGATATACTTCCACCGTGGGTTCAAATCCCACTCTCTCCGCCAATATGACTCTATAGCTCAGGTGGATAGAGCAATGGTTTCCTAAACCATGTGTCGGCAGTTCGAGTCTGTCTAGGGTCAGGGTTACTAGATAATTTACCTTGACGTGGTGTAACCTCTTTAAACTAAAGAATTATCAATCGGTATAGGGTACAAAGTTGAGAACATGTATCGCTGAAGGCATATAGTAATATATATGTCAAGATAGTCCGTGTTATTGAAACTCATATTGAGAATATAATATAACATAAAAACCGGATTAATATTTTTACGGACATAACTCATTCCAGTGTAGTCCAATAGGTAGAGACAGCTGACTGTTAATCAGTGTGTTGTAGGTTCGAGCCCTACCGCTGGAGCCATGAACTCTTAGCTTAGGGGTAGAGCAGTCGGCTCATAACCGACAGGTCGTTGGTTCAATCCCAACAGGGTTCACCAAATAAGTTTTGCATACTTCTTTAAAAAGTATGCATACATGCCTGTATGATGAAATTGGAAAACATGGCAGACTTAGAATCTGTTGAGGTAACACTCTTGTAGGTTCAACTCCTACTACAGGCACCATTTTACATTATGTTATAAAAGAGGTACAAAAGATGGAAAGAATTACAATTTTTAAGGGATTTACAATTCCTGTTATTATTAAGGTTGATGAAAAGCAACAAGTAATTACAGCTTATAATACTCATTGTGAGTATTTAGTTGAGACTGCTTTTGAAAAGTTAATGAGAGAAAAATCTCAGATTACATACTTGAATTATAAACCTAAGTTTTATGATAGTCTAAAACTTAAAAGCACATATAAAGCTAAGGCACGTTGTCATGAAGGTGATGTGTTTGATGTCAATATTGGCAAAGAAATTGCAAAAGAAAAATTAGCTAAAAAGCTAAGAAATTCTATTAAAAAACGAATGGACACAATTCTATTCCAACTAGCAGTGTTACAGAATGGTGTTATTTCTAGTAATGGCTATAAAGAGTTAGAAAAATAATATAAAGTTATTGAGAGTGTATGTAGAGATATGTACACTCTTTTCTTATATATTAATTGTGAGGTATTTTCATTATGATGTGTTTAGTGATTGCTAGAGATAGAAATGTTAAGTTAGATAGTAAATATACGATTAAGGATGCTATTGAACAGGTAGATATGTTAGGTAATAAGATGAATTTGAAAGGTACATTGCGTTACTATGGTTTGTCTTATGTTGAAGATAGGTCTTTCTTCTCTAAATATAAAGATGATTTTAATTTAAAAGATATGAGGTCTTTATATAATCTAACTTTGGGTGAGTTGTGTGATTATAAGGATAGGTTAATCTATTCAGAATAGGGGTTCTATGATTCAAGTTGGTGACAGGGTAGAGCATAATACATTTGTATCTTTCATTGGTGATGTTGTTGAGATTAGACCTTATAAAGATGAAACAAGTGTAGCTGTTAGAAATGATGAGGGTAATATCTTTTGGGATGACATTTCTACATGGGATTTAATACCTGATACAGTTATACACTATGGAAAAATTGATGATGATTTTGATGGTGAGACTATTGACGTAGAGGCTGTTATCGACTTAGGTAGTTTGGAGGGTTAGCTATCTGCTTTATATATACTCTTAGCGAACATACGATATAAGAAATTATATTTTAATATATTATTAAGGTACAAAGGGGAAGTAACATATATGAGTGGTGTTATCTCAGATGTTACTAACAATATAACGAATACAGCTAAGATTGTAGGGTATGTGGTTAGTAGTCCAGAAATTCATCATAGTACACATGGTGAAGACTTCTATGAGTTCTCAGTAAGAGTTCCTAGATTAAATAGTAGTGCATCAGATATCATCAGAGTTGAAATTTCTGATAGGGTATATGATGTTAATAAGATAGATAAAGATGCTATCGTTTCTATTGAAGGTCAGTTTAGGTCTTTCAATGAACATAATAGCGAAACAGGAAAAATCTCTTTACGTTTATTCTTGTTTACAAGGGATATTGAGATTTTAGATTCTGTAGAAGAGTTTACAAATAAAATTACTTTAAGAGGTTTTATTTGTAAAGATGTAGTACATCGAAGGACTCCTGGTGGTAGGGAGATTTCAGATGTTATATTATCAGTAAATAGATTGTATAGTAAATCTGATTATATTCCTTGCGTAGTATGGGGAAGAAATTCTAAATACGTTTATAAGATGGATGTTGGTACTGAAGTTGAGTTTGTAGGTAGAATTCAATCAAGGGTATATACTAAGAAATTTAACGATGGTTCTACATTAGAGCGTGAGGTATATGAGGTGTCAGTATCTGACGTTACTAAAATTAGTGATTAATTGAGGGGTTATATTTATGAGTAGCATATTGTCAGATGCTGTTGACTACAGTAGTAAAGTGATGCTAATACGTGGATATGCTTCATATTATACAGATGATGATTTAGTTAAGATTTTCAAAGTAGATTCTTTGTATGAGATATTACATAATAATACATATGAAGAGATACGTACAAAGTTATCAACCACTTTAACTAATACTAGAGAGGGTATATTTGATATTGGGGATGTTGTTACCATAAAGAAGCCTATTAAGTTTGATGGTTCATATAAGACTGTTAAAGGTGTTATTATTGGTAAACATGTAAGGTATCGAGATGAAAATCTAAAAGACTATTATACTGAGTTTGATATTATCGTTCAAAGTAGTATCTATAACGATGGATATAGTTATACTATCTATAGAGAAACAGAAGAGTATTTACGATTAGAGAGTAAGGATATCGTAAATAAACTATACTTGCAAGATACATTAAAACGAATTAGCAGGATTGATGTGGAAGTGTTAGTGTAGTAGGGGTTGTTTCAGTGAATAATTCAAATTTAGGTAGTGGTCTATTAGTATCACCATATGATAGTAGAGATTATAAATTTAGGGATTTATTAAAGTTAGGCTCTATTAATATTCCTTATGAGTATCAGAGTGAGGTATTCCCTTTTGTGTATAATCAAGGAAAATCTCAGATGTGCTGTGCATGTTCCTATAGTGCTGTAAGGTATTTACAAGAATCTGATAATAGTCAATCTTCTTTATCATTACCTTTATCACCAGCATTTAATTATGGGTTACGTCCAGAAGAAGAGAACTTTGAAGGTATGTATTTACGTACATGTCTTAAAGGTGGTACAGATGTAGGCTCTATTTTATATGATGATATGCCTGGTTTCTACACAACAAGTGAGGCTTTTACAAAAGTTACCAATAGTCTTGATTTGTATAGAAATAAAGCTGATGAATTTAGGATTGATTCATATTATGTATGTAGTTCTAGAAGAGAGATACAGGTTGCTATTTTAACAACTAAGGCAGTCATTACTGGTATTCCTATTTTTGATAGCTTTTATGATGTAGGTTCTGATGGTGTTGTGCAATATGATACTACCAGAGATGTGGTAAATTATGGTGGTCACGCTGTTACTATCACTGGTTGGGGCTATATTAATAATAAATTCCATTGGAGGCTTTTAAATTCATGGGGTACTGGGTGGGGTAATGGTGGATATGCATGGTTACCTGAGGAATATCCGTGGATTGAAAATGCATATGTTATCGTTGATACAACAACAAAAATGAAGTTTAGTGATTATATCAGTAAATTTTACTGTTAGGGTATGGGGGATGACATGATGAAGATTACATATAAACCATCTTTAGGTAGAATATTAGTAATTATTTTCTTGGTTTTAGCATTTATTTCTATGGTCTATTCATTAGCAGTGGATACATATTTACATTATAAGATTCGCTCTGGTGATTTAGAGTTATATAACATAGAGTCAAAGGTAATTGATGGTGAGATATCTGCCAATGTGTTTGAGCGTATCGGTAGAATCGATGGGTATGTGTTGCTATATGACACGAGAACGAATTTAGTGTATATTGGTGATGAAAAGGGGAATTTAACACCGTATTATGCTAATAGTAGTGGTAAACTTGTAATGTATGATAAGTCTAGTAATAGGTTGTTATACTAATATATAGAGGTTGAGTTTAAATACTTGACCTCTATTTTTTATTTATTACTTTACAATTCTTTACAATTATGGTAATATATAAATGTACTCTTTAGTATTGGTTTTGAGAGTACTGATATTTTAAAAGATGTGGAGGTACATCATGAAGAAAGATTTACAAAGTAAAATTGAAAGTGCATTAAGTCTAGAGGATATTCTAGCATTAGAGAATGGTTTAAGTATTGCTGAAAATGTAGTAGGTGATGAAATTTATATTTTCAGAAATGAAGTAGGGAATGGGTATAGTATGATGTTCCGTACAAAAAAAGAAAATGAATTGTATGTAGAGGATTTTGATGAAGATGGTAATTTAATCAATGTTCACTATGATATGATTAATGGTGAGGAGTAAAATAAAATGGCTACACAAATGAATGATGAGTATACACGTGTGACAAAAGGAATGGTCTTTATCTATGATATTGATGAGGATAAAGACAAAAAACAATTTAATACTACAAAGTACAATCGACCAGATTGCACTGAGTATGGTCGTAGACCATGGGTAGTGGTTTCAGACAATAAATCTATTGATAAGATTTGTACGATTGCACCTATGTCTACTGGTCAGTATGGTAAGGGCGACAAAATTAAAACTCATGTTGATTTAACTCTTAATGGTACTAATACATGCATCATGTTAGAGCAGATGCGTTTTGTTAATACTCATGAATTAAAAGAATATGTCACTATTCTAGGTAATAGTACAATGCGTTTAGTTGATGAAGCAATGGCATTTCATTTAGGTCTAAATCTGTATAGACCTAATAAAGTTGTTTCTTTATCAGCTAGCAAGAAAGCTTTTGATGTAATTAATGAAAAAAGTTCTGTAGAGATTAAAGAGGAAACAAAAGTAGACACAAAAAAGTCTGAGACAAGAGGACGTAGAACTAAGTATGATAAAGATTCTTTAAAAGAGATTCTATCGGATTACAAAACTATGTCTGAGAAAGATTTCTCAGATAAGTATAATTGTAAAAATCATCAAGCGTATCTTTATAAGGGATACTATATTAAAAAACTGTATAAAACAAACTTTAAATAAGAAGTGAAAGATGATATAATAAGGACTAGGTATTCTAGTCCTTATTTTTACGTTTAGAATGAAGGTGATTGTCTTATGTGTAGTGAAGCTATAAAAACTGATATAGATTTATTATTAGAGGATTTAGGGAGTGTTGAAAATCTTAATCATGAATGTATTATTTTATATGATAATCATGTTTGTAAGGTAGATAATAAGGATTATACTGTAAATGAGGATAATATACTTTTATTTGATTCATTGTTAGATTGGAGAGAGACTGCTTTAAATACATATCAATTAAAAAGCTTGCTATCTTCTTTGGTAGGTACTGATACACGACTATTGTTTACAGCGTATGATGGTTCTACACATGGTTATGTTACAAGTTATATGACTAACAAATATAGCGACTATGGTGTCAATGTACGAGTTATAGCTATAGGTGATAAAACTAAGAATATAATAGGTAGAGAGAATCATGATATAGATGTAGAAGAGGGTAGGATGTATGAAGATAAGATAACTATAGATTTCAATGGAAAGATATAGTTATATTGGTATGTAGTGATTCTGATTACATACTAGATAATTAATAAGAACATAACAATAATACTATATAAGATAATACAATTAATATTAAAGAATATAATCATACTACTATAAGAAATATAATCATCAATATAATTAATTTCTTCTAGCGAAGAAAAGAATTATATTTCAAGAAGGGATGGGTTAATATAACTGATATAGTTGATATAATTAAGATATATTAATTGAAAGTGAGATATAGGAAAAAACACATGAGGATATTATAATTGATTGAGATAAAGAATTTCAATTAATTAAATTATAATAGGACTGATTAATATAGAGGTCAGTGAGGTTGATTGATTTAAATGGGTAGGTTTGAGTTGATTGGTGCTGATTAAGTATATTAGATTGGATTATGTACATCAGAATAGTGGCACATAGAATATGAGAAGATAATATGTGTGATGTAGATAAGAGAGGGTAGAGTGTGTGAAATGAGAAAAACACGCAAGAGAGTAACTGTGTTAATAGGATATGTTAGTAATATAGGTTAGAAGTGTCCTGTAGATGCGAGGATAGATATTCTATTGATAGAGATGGTAAGAGAATGAGTGACACTATTTAAAAAATAGTATTAAAAAAATAGTATTTGAATATAGAGTAATATAGAAGACCGTTGCGATGTCAATGAGTTGATTAATGGTCATTTGAGGTCAGTTGATGAGGTGATTGAGTTATGGAGATTAAGGAACTTAAAGAAGAGATAATAAAGAGATATGGTAGGTATTTATTTGGTATAGTAGATATCGATGTATGGTATGATAGGGTAGAGATAGTAAGTCGAGTAGATATACGTAAGGGTGGACGTAGTAGCAGTCATGAGGGTACTATAGTTGTATCTCTAGTAAGGGACGATAATAAATGTAAAGAGTGTTTAAAAGGCATTAAGTTGGGGTTAAAGAATTTACAATTAATTAATTATCTAAAGATTAGATGTGACGAGTTTAAGAAAGATAGAAATGGCGAATATGGGTTAGCCAATCGGTTATACTATATGGCGATAGACGATACGTATATGGGAGATAAGATACTAGATATCATGGGAGATATACACAAGTTTAGGGAGTGTAAAGGGTTTAATGTGAGGGTACATAATCTGTTGTAGATATTAGCTACAAAGCTATCTAATAGAGGTATAGAGGTATAGAGGTATAGAGGTATAGAGGTGTGATATGGGAAGATATGTATGTTATAGATTAAAGGACATGATTTCAGTAAAGGTTAGTTCTAAATGGTGGTCTAAAGAAGTTGAGTATTTTTCTTATGGTAAGTGGTAAGTGGTAAGTGGTAAGTGGTAAGTGGTAAGTGGTAAGTGGTAAGTGGGTATAATAGTTAATAAGTATGAGACCAATGCGAATTCATTGGTATGAGAATGGTTGGGGGATTAGATTAAATGGATACAAAAGAAATAATACATAAAGCATTGAATGATTCAGTAATCAAAGCTATAGAAGGGATAGACACTGAATTGTATAATAGGGTAAAAGACTTATTGAGTCTTGTAGTAACTAAGTATGGGAAGGTACTATTTGGTGATGTAGGTATATGGGTATATGATAATAGGGTAGAGATATATAATCATATTACGATAGCTAAGGGGAGTTATAAACATGAATGTAAAGGTTTGTTGGTAGTATGGTATAACAGTAGTGCTAATAAACTAGGTAATATAAAGAGTGTACAATTCACTAGAGATAGCTATATGAGATTAGTTGATGTAGATGTATATGAATTAAGTGATAGAGTAGATGAAGTAGTTATAGGTTTAAGGGATAATAGTGGTAGGGAGAGAAATCATGGTGTAGTGATGGGTGTATTGGGTAAGTTGAGTGATACATATGATTTAGTGGGAATACGTAACATAAAGCTACATAAAGCGTATTAGTAGTGTGTTATTATAGTACACTATTTAACTCAACTAGACAAAGGTATACAAATGTAGACATAGATAAACAGATATATACAGAATCATTCTATATATTGTAATCATGTATTTGACAGTATACTATATATAGTAAGACCTAAGAGGTAATAAATGGGATTAGATTATGATTAAAATTATATTGATACTATAAAATAGTGTGGTTTTGGTTATAGGAGGATTGTGTTGATAACAGAGTTTGTAACAGAAGATGTAAATCAAAATGATATACAGAATAGTGTATTAAAGCGAGATGGACGAGTTGTAGTATTTGATAGTGGTAAAGTATTCAATGCTATGTTGAGTGCATATAGTAGTTTACATGATAGTATTGATAGTGATTATATTAATGTATGTAATGACGCTATTAATACTGTATTGGATGAGTATGATGCACTAGATGATAGGATATTGGGTGTAGAAGATATACAGGACATTGTAGAGAATACGTTATTAGATAGTCGGTATAATGATGTTGCTAAGGCATATATATTGTATCGAGAGAGTCGCACATTAAGTAGGGAGACTACAGTTGATAAGGTAGTTAGTGAGATATTAGAAGATAGTAATGATTATTGGTCTACAGAGAATAGCAATAAAGATTCTAAATTGCTAACTACACAGCGTGATTATATGGCTGGTGCTATTAGTACAGATATCATGCGTAGGAAGATATTACCTAAGCGTTTAGTAGAGGCACATGATAATGGTATCTTGCATGTACATGATATGGATTATATCTCAATGAAGATGTATAATTGCTGTTTGATTAATTTAGAGGATATGTTACAGAATGGAACTGTTATCTCTAATGTAAAGATAGATAAGCCACATAAATTTAGTACAGCGTGTAATATAGCTAGTCAAGTGATTGCCCAAGTTGCCAGTAGTCAGTTTGGGGGACAATCTATTACATTAGGTCATTTATCGCCTTTTGTAGAGGAGACGAGAAAGACGTTTAGGAATAAGTTTCCTAATGCTAGTGAAGAGTTGCTTAATGCTATGGTTCGGAGTGATATTGAGGCTGGCATACAGACATTACAGTATCAAGTGTTAACACTAATGACCACTAATGGGCAGGCACCATTTTTAACAGTATTTATGAATTTAACAGATGTTGAAGAGGGTAGTCAGCGTGAAGATTTAGCGATGTGTATTGAAGAGATGTTAAAACAACGTATACAGGGTGTAAAGAATACAGATGGTGTGTATATCTCTCCTGCATTTCCTAAGTTAATTTACGCATTAGATGAATGTAATATCACTAAAGATAGTCAGTATTTTTACTTAACAGAGTTAAGTGCTAAGTGTAGTGCTAAGAGGTTAGTGCCAGATTATATCTCTACTAAAATTATCAAAAAACTTAAAGGTGGGGATGTATTTCCACCAATGGGTTGCCGTTCATTTTTAAGTGTAGATACTGCTACAGAGAATTTAGCACGTGCTAAGAATTGGGATAGACATAAGTATCATAAATATTATGGTCGTATGAATTTAGGTGTGGTAACATTAAATCTAGTTGATGTAGCATTAAGTTCTAAAGGCGATATGGATAAGTTTTGGGAACTGATGGAAGAGCGTTCTGAGTTAGTACATGAGGCACAATTAATACGATACAATCGATTAAAAGGTACTAGGTCTGATGTAGCACCTATATTATGGCAACATGGTGCGATTGCACGATTAGACAAAGGTGAGGTTATAGATAGACTTTTACTTAGGGATTATGCCACTATTAGTTTTGGTTATGGTGGTTTGTGTGAGTGTTGTATTGCTATGTTGGGTAAATCTAATAAAACTGATGAAGGTCAACAGTTCTGTAAGGATGTATTAAACTTCATTAATAGGAAGTGTGAAGAATGGTCAGATGCTGATAGTTTAGGTTTCTCTCCTTATGGTACTCCTATGGAGAGTTTGACATATCGTTTTGCTAAGACATTGCGTAAGCGTTTTGGTTTGATTAAAGACGTAACAGACCATGATTATATTACGAATTCGTTTCATCTTTCAGTGAGGGAACAGGTAAGTGCTTTTGATAAGATAACTATTGAAAGTCAATTCCAAGAATTGAGTTTAGGTGGTTCTATTATTTATACCGAAGTTCCTAATATGCAAGATAATATAGAAGCTGTTATTCAGCTTATGCAGTACATGTATGAGCATAGTATGTATTCTGAGATAAATACTAAATCAGATTATTGTTCTTGTTGTGGTTTTGATGGTGAGATGGTAATCAAGGGTGAAGAGGGTTCATTGTATTGGGAATGTCCTAATTGTGGGAATACAGACCAATCAAAGATGAACGTTTGTCGTCGGGTTTGTGGATATTTAGGTACTAATTTCTTTAATCAAGGACGTACAGCTGAGATTAAAGATAGGGTACTTCATTTAGATTAAGTGGTGTAGGTTATTGTATATATGGGGAATAGTTTAGAAAGTAATATAGTAGACGTACTTAGAGAAGTTGCTAAAGATGTTCGTAGTATACGTAACAGTGGTGGTAGTGGTACAGCAGTTTCTTATGATGATGTTAAACATGCTTTGAATGTTAAAGGTTATTATTGTAAAGATACTACATTATCATCTGTTTTAGAGTGTTTAGTTAGTGGTATGTCTAATGTTAATTTAGATTTAACGTATGAGAGGTCAGTAGGTAAGGTTGTATTTACTTCGTCACCACATGCGATGTTTTCTCTTGATGATGTTAGATATACGATTGGTGAGGATGGGACATTTACATACAACATTCCTAGTGGTAAGAAAGTAGCTAAGGCTAAGTTGTATGGGTATACTGATACAGTTATCAAGGAATTTAATGTTGCATTGACTGAGGATGCGATTGATTTTAATGTATTATTACGTGATGGGTTTAAGATTAATAAAGATAACCAGTATATGTTGACAAACTTTAAGACTAAGGATAGTCCTAAGACGTATGTTATTACTAGTACGTCACCTGTAAATGGTGATAGCAATGCTTTCCTAGGTGGGATTATGTGGAAGTTGGGTGCATCTGCTACAGATAATATGAATATTATTATTGATGGTGATGCTAGTAATTATGTATCTTTGAATTATTTAAGATACAGTTTTATTAGATATAATGAGTTAAATCATAAGGTTAGGATATTTGTAAGACATACTACACAGGATAGTAGTAGAGGTACATATAATTCTCCTGATAGATATATTACAACAGATATAGGTACACCTAATAAGGGATTAGTGAGTGTGTATACTGAGAAATTAACTGAGTTTATTAAAAAGAATTATGGCATTGATTCTAAAGTTGTACAAAAGATGAGAGAAGTGTATGGTGTACTAGGTGATGATGTGTTGTGTGGCATTTATACGTTGGATGGTTCAGAAGCTTTGGTGTATAGACCGTCAAAAGTTAAATTTGATTATGTGAGTATTGTTTAGTACTTGTAAAGTATTGTAAATTTTGGTATACTTTAGGTGTAGGTAAAGACTTATACCTAAAGTATACTTTTTTGTTTATATGAAAGTGAGATATAAAATGGAACAAGAAGTTTTCGTACTAATGACAACAAGTGATAGATTTGGCTCTCCTTTATTGGGTGTGTATGCTACATATGATGAGGCTAAGTCTGAGCGTGATGAGATTCAAGATGATTATTGCTTAGAGGATTATGAATTATTTATTGAGCGTTCTATTTATTCTTTTAAGTTTAAAGAGGGTGTTTAGTGTGGATATAGAATCGTATAAAGAAAAGGTAATTGCTAAGATAGAGTCTATGTCGGATGAAGATTTACGTAATGTCTTTAGTGAGGTTCTAGGTGGGTATAAAAAACCAATTCCATTGATGGCTATACCTATTGTAGTGCCTAGTTTTAGTACTGAACGTACATTTATATTAGTGTTTAGGCGATGTAATATGTATCGAAAGTGGGGTAAACTTTGTGAGATACGCAGGACTAAAAGAAAATGATATAGTCGATGGGGAAGGTGTGTGTGTTTCTTTTTGGGTACAGGGCTGTTGTCATAGGTGTGCTGGTTGCCATAATCCTGATACATGGGATATTAATGGTGGATTAGAACTGACTAATACTTATGTAGATGATATCATTAGCTTATTGTCAAAGAATGGAATACAAAGAAATTTAAGTATTTTGGGTGGAGAGCCTTGTTTAGATAGTAATGTGAGTATTGTGTTGCCATTACTCAGAAAAGTTCGTACAGAGGCAAAATTCTCAAAAATATACCTATGGAGTGGCTTTACTTTTGAAGAATTACTACAACGTGATAACACAAAAGAGTTATTACAGTATGTTGACGTATTAATTGATGGTAAGTTTGAGTTAGAGCATAGGGATATTACATTAAAGTTTAGGGGTTCACCTAATCAACGTGTAATAGATGTTCAAAAGTCTTTATCTAGTGGTAAAGTTGTGTTATATTGTACATAGTAGATAGCATTGAGTAATATATAAAAAGGGGATTGTGTTATGAGTGTTAAAATGCAAGAAGATTACAGAATTGGTGATTATGTAGGTACATTTGGATTAGTGTGTTCTGCCTGTGATGATTTTCTACAATCATTGAAAGAGGATATCGATTACAAACGTGTAAGTGATTTACATGGAATGGTAGTTATTGCAACAAATAAAGATAGGGATAAGATTTCTTTTATTGTTAATGATGTTCGTTTTGACTATCGTGATGGTAGATTATACTTTAATGGTTATATGGACGCATTGTATGAACGTCCATATATTCTACATTTAGTTATTTCTACGTTTAATGAGATGTTATTACATAGTGATGTAGAGATTAGTAATAAAAATTGTATTCAGAATTGTGTAACAGCATTTTTAATGTTACAGGGTTGGTTTGAAGATAAACGTATTTCTGATTTAGAGTATGAGATTGAAGAAAGAGATAGACGACAAGCCGCTCGTGAAAATGCTGAGTTTTGGGAAGAATATTATTTCTTCAACCCTAATGATATTTAATGAGAGGTGTATATGGTAGGTTTAATTAATAAGATTTTGTATTATTTTGACATGATGTTAGTGAGTATCAATAGTACTGAGGGTAGTCTTGTTAAAATTGAAAATGATTTAGTAAAGACTAAGGAAGTAGCTACAAAGGTTGTACAAATTAGTTTAGCGATTAGTGAGATTGTAGTTCTTTTGTATAAGGTGTATGGTGTGTTCTTGAATACTTCTACAGTTATTCAAGGTGGTGCTTTGGGTGTGAGTGAGGAAAAGAATAATTCTTATAAAGCTATGAAAGATTTACAACGCAACGTAGATATTGAATTACTACAAGCTGTGTTAGAAGATAGTACAACTGTACCTGATAGTTTCATTGATAAATTGCATGCTGATGTAGAGGCTTATAAAGATAAGTTAAATAGTCGAGTTGAAGCACGTAGTGATAACTAATTAATAGGAGATTAAATTATGCTATTATATTTTGCTTTAGATGATGAGGACACATGCTTTCACTCCTCTAAGATTTTTAACAATCTTGAAGATTTGTATAAAGAATTGATGGATTATCGCAACAATGTGCATTTTGTGTATAGCGTATCATTGTTTGTGTATGATACAGTTAGTAATAAAGAGTGTTCTATTGTCATTATTGCTAATGATATTACTTCTCTTTCATTTGATGTGTTAAAGTCATATGTTGACATTTTCACTACATATTATTATAAGGATGATATGGTTGTTACATCTATTAAGTGTGATATTGTTGGCGATGGATGTGGTAACTTTGGGTACGATTATGTAACAGTTACATTTGATGATGGGACTGAGGTTAGATGGTAGATATTGTAAAGTAAGATTTTTTTATAGAGTTAATGGGTTTAAATTAAGAGAGATTATAAAGATAAATTAAATAGTCGAATTGAAGCTAGAAGCGACAATTAGTATTTTTAAAGGGGATTAAATTATGCGTTACTATTATGCTTATGACTTATTAAGGGGATATAATTCTGCTAATACAGACAGTTTTGAAAATCTTGACGATTTGTTTGATGATTTAATACAGTTTCAAGATAGTAAAAAGTTATATTGTGTTACTTTTAAGGTCGTTGATGATGGTACTTTTTATGTAATTAGTTTAAATCTTTGTGGTAGGCTTGATAAATCTAGACTTGGTATGGTTCAAGGTATCATTAATTATGTAGATACTTATAACTATTCTTATGGTTCTGATAGTAGAATAGAGTCTGTTTTATGTGATATAAGTGAAGGACTTGCTGTAGTTATTTCTAATTATAATGGAGTTCAGAAACATCGATTTTCTCCTTTGTCAAGGGTTGTAAAGTCAGAATAGCAAAATACACTAATGTATAGTATAATAGTACTGTATATTAGTGTATTTTTTATTATATTGGTGGTGAATTATTTGGTTGAGACAGTATTACAATTAATTGCTTGTCATTTAATTGGTGATTATGTGTTACAGAGTGAGTTCTTGGCAACAACTAAAGGTAAGAACTATTATCATCTTTTTGTACATTGTTTCTTGTACTGCATACCTTTTTGTGTTGTATTTGGGTTTTCTGCACATATCGTATCTATTTTTGTGGTACACTTGATTGTAGATAATCTTAAAGCTAGGTATAATTCAATCAGTTATACTGAAGACCAATTAATTCATTATTTGGTTTTAGTACAGTTCTTATTGTAGAAAGGTTGGGTTTTGGTTTTGGGTATTGATTTGTCTAAAGTATCAATTAATATTAAGGATATTTCTGATGATACAAAGAGAGGTTTTGAGGTGTGTTCTAGTGGTGTAGAGTTTGATTGTAAATTACCTACTAGAAGTACAACACATAGTGCTGGGTATGATTTCTATGCTCCGTATGATGTTGTTATTCCGTCTTTGTGGAAACAGGTTGGTAAATATTTATTACATTCATTATTGCACTTCTCTTTTAATAGTTATAAAGAAGCAATTAAACCTACAATGATTAAGACATATATTAAGTCATATATGGGTGACGATGAAGTATTATATATTTATAATCGTTCCTCTAGTCCGATTAAGAAAGGTTTAGTTCTTTCTAATGGTGTTGGGGTTGTGGATGGAGATTTTTATAATAATGAAGATAATGAAGGTAATATTGGTGTAGCCTTTTATAATTTCTATCCTTTTGACGTTACTATCACAAAGGGTGATAGGGTATGTCAGGGTGTATTCTCTAAGTTTTTAAAAGCTACAAATGATAATGTACTTAACAATACACGTAGTGGTGGTTGTGGTAGTACTGGTAAATAGGTTTTGGTGAGGTAGATATGGTTATTAATAAAGTAGAGATTTCATATAACGATATTGAAGATAATAATATTAAGTATGATACTAAGAAAGCGTTGTCTATGATTTTAGATGATGATACAAATAGAGAGGGTACGTCTTTTATGATTAACCCGAAGGCTTTAAATTCATTATTGAAAGCATTAGAGAGTGTTAATGCTGTAGATAAGATTGTAATTGTACCTACTATTCATAAAGGCGATTGTATGTATATTATCACTAAGTGTTTTGGTAGGGTTGATGCATTATTGTGTTCTGAGTAGGTGGTAGGTATGAAGTATTTTATTTCTGATTTACACCTAAGTAAGAGTGGTGCTAATAAAGTATCTGGTATAGATTCACAATTACATAATCAGTTTGTATCTACAATGTGGAATACAGTTATTACAGATGACGATGAGGTCTATATCGTTGGTGGTGTTGGTGATTTATCATTACTAGGCACTTTAAATGGTAATAAGGTAATATTGTTGGGTAAATCTGATTTAGATAGGTTTAATCAGTATGTGTCATCTGTGTCAACTAAGAGGGATGCAGTTCTTGATAAGGAAATGTATCAAACATATTGTAAGAATGAATTTAATGTACAGGTTTTATTTAGAGATACATTAGAAGTTACTTTATGTACTAATGAGATTATTAGGCTGTGTGTTGATTATGAAAATGCTACAATGTCTAAGATGTTCACATTAGCTAGTGGTATTGGCAATTATCAACGCTTATTTGGTAGTGGGATGAATTTAAGTTCATTTGTTAATGGCTATAAACCTGTTTCTGAGTATGATATTATTTCAAGTATTCGTAGGGGTTCTGACGAGTTACTTTATTGAGGTTGTATTGGTGGTGATGGTTGATTGGTAGATGGTAGGATACTATTCTTATGTGGTAAGGGTGGTACAGGTAAAGATAGTGTTATGGGTTGTTTATTAAAAAAATATCCTGATATTTTTGAGAGGTTTGTTATTACAACTACAAGACCTATGCGTATTGGTGAGGTTGATGGTGTTGACTATCATTTCTGTAGTAGAGATGATTTTGCTAGAAAAGTAATGAAAAATGAGTTTTGTATTGTAGAGTATTATTCTGTTGTTGGTGGCGATACAAAGTACTATGGTGTTGGGGATATACCAGATAATAGTAGTAAAGTATATGTTCTTTGTGGTACAAATACTCAATACGAAAAATTGAAAGCTAAATATGGAGATAGGGTTATTGGTGTATATCTTTATAATACAGCATACACTAGTCTAACACGTATGTTGTCAAGGCTTAGAGATAGAAAAGAGACTAATGTCTTAGAGGCTTGTCGGAGAGTGTTGTCAGATAGTCAAGATTATCTGTATATTGATTTTAAATCTTTTGATTTATTGATTAATACTGAGGGATGCACTTTGGGTGATGAAGTTTCTTTAATATATGGGTTATTTGAGTAGGGTGGTGATTCTATGAAGGTAGCTTATATAAGTGACATTAAGATTAGTAGTCTTGTTGGTGAAGAGACATGGCTTAATGAGTCGTTTGACTATTTTAGTTCAATTATGGCTCAGTTTATTAGTCGGTATTCTGATACGATTGATTATTTAATTCTAAATGGTGGGATATATTCTGATAGTACTAGATTTCTTGAATTTGTTGATTTTCTAGATACTTCTTTTAAATCTCATAATATACATACTAAAGTATTGTTTAATGTAAGTAATATAGAGTATTATAGTAATTCAGTCTTTGTAGATAAGGTAGGTCAGTTTTATGATACTGATAAGAAGTTTAAAAATCATAGATTATACCTACCACGTAACCCTATCATAACTAAAGATACATGGATATTTGGTGTTGATACATGGTATGATTATTCTCTATATAGGGGTAAACCTATTTCTTTAAAAGATATTACTAAGAAAGATAATCGTGGTTTCTTTGGTAAGTTGTTTAAGAAACGAGTTAACTTAGATAACTTTAATATAACTGATGAGAGTGATTATGCTTTTGGTTTACAAAATACTTTTGATGTGAAGCATACAAATGATTGTGTAGATTCCTTTAGGCATATATGTGATAGATATGATAGGACTATTGCACAGCCAACTAACAAGGTTGCTTGTGGTTATTTTTATAGCAATGCTTTGTTTCTAAGTGATAATCCTAAAAGAGATGGGTACAATGATGCTTTTAGTGGTAGCTTTAAGTTTGATGATACATTTAAATCTCATGGTATCACTGAGTATGTGTGTGGTAAAGTAAGTTCTTATCGTAGTCATATTACTATGGATGGTATTATGTATAGGAATAGTGCTACAACATTACGTAAAAAAGGTTTCATTACAACAGATTGTGTGTTAGGTGATGTGTTGGTAGTAGATTATTAATAATCATTATCAATACTGATTTGGTTTAGGTAGTGGTGGTAGCTTATGAAAGTCATTGACGTAGATAGTATTTTAGAACAGAAGAAGAGTATAGCGTACAATACTAATAATGAAAGATACTTATCTAAGCTAGAGGTGTTAAATGTTCTGTATGATGAGTTACCTAGTGTTTGTGATTTACGTGCTGATAGTGTGTTAGATTCTAGTAAGTATGTTCAATTAGCTAGACATTATAATTATAAGAATTATCGGTTACTTCGGTATGGTGATATTAATAAATTAGGGTTGCGGAACTCTTTGACTCCTTTTCATCATAACTTTATTAAAAATATGGGTGGTGCTGTGTTGGTTATTTTTAATACACTAAATAATAAACCGGTATCATGTGTATTTAGGGGAATAACAGAAAAAGAGTTCATAGATTATAGTGCGTTACAATCTATGTATGGTTTTGATATGATAGACTCTAACTTTAAATATGGTGATTGGATAGTTATTGTTGAGGGTTTATATGACGCTGATGTATTGCGTTCAATATATCCTAATGTATTAGCAATGCAGACATCTAATGTTAACTCATTACAGGGCGAGATATTGTTATCAATGTCAAATAAGTTTATTGTGGCTTTTGATAGTGATACTGCTGGTGGTGTTGGTTATGATAAAGCATATCATAGATTAAAACGAGACAATACAATCGTACAGAAATTACAAGTATATGGTAGTGATAAAGACGTTGGTATGTTAGAGGAATTTATATCTAATAGTAGTGAATACTCTAAGCGTAAAGCGTATTATACAAATACATTAGATGAATTGAAGAAAGGTAGTATACTAGGATGGTAGACAATCAAGATACAAAACAAGATAAGAAAGTAGTTGCTTTTGCTGATAAAGGTAGTAAAGAGTTAAATCGTAGTGTTAAGCGTAAAGAGTTTGTTGAGGTTATGCAACAAATTTTTGAGCGTATGAATGAGACAAATCATTATTTAATGGAAGATATCAATTCTATGTACGCTAATCAAGTATTCCCTGTACAAATGGGACATGCAGTTATTGAAGAGTTGTTGGTTGAAAAGGGTATCATCACTAAAGAAGAGATTGATGAAGCTTTAGAAAAACGTAAACAACAGTTGTTGGAAAAAGCTAAGGCTATTAAAACCAATGAGAATGGTGAAGAAGAATTAGCTACTGATGATGAATCTAGGGCTATTGAAAATGAAGCTGTTCTAAATGCTATGGCTGATACAGAAAGCACTACATAAGATATATAAAAAATATAAGTTTACATAATGCATAGTTGAGATATACTATGCATTTTTTGTTGTAGGTGGTGTGTATGGGCGATAAAGTTTTTAAGAGTAATATACGATTAAAGTATAACTATAGTAATGGTAAGATTGGCAACACAGTATTTAGACCATATGTCTATGATAGTAATGGTACTACTAATTTTCCCGGTAGTTTCTCTAATATAGAGATGGTACATCCGTTGAATAGTCCTGATAATGGATTTAAGTTACGTTATGACTTTGCTAGTAAAGATACTATACAGGGTGGTAAGAGACGTTTCTTATTTTTTAAGAGTACAAATGGTGTAAATTCAATGTTTTCTGCATCTGATAATAATATGGTTAACGATGTGCATATTAATAGTAATTTTTCAATTTCGATGCAAGCAAAGAATTTAAATGATTATATTATCCTTAAACATGATTTAAGGTTTGATAAAGGGACATTGAAGTATAAAGATACAAATAATAGAATTTATACTGTTGAGGGACTAGGTAACTTTGCAAGTGAAACTGACTATAAGTCTAGAGGTACATTTTATGGCTATGGTCAGGCAGTTTTATATCAGTCTTTTAATATCGATAGTAATGGTAGGAATACTAATCGATATATCACTCCTGATGTAGACGTGTTTAAAAATAATGGTTATTCTTGTTTTATGCTACTAGTTCATTTTACTATTAGGTTAAAAACTTACAGTGGTGATTGGGGTACTTTTACTATGTATTGTTTTGTACCTGTGTGTTTTTATGATTTAGGTGTATTGAATAATGGTAATAGTTCAAGTGATTGGGGTTTAGGGGCTAAGTTAAATTCTGGTGATAATTATTCATATTCTTCATCAATATCTATCCAGAACATGCTAGGTACTACTTTAGATGAGAAAATTTGGGGTGGTAATGGTGTCAACTTATTTAATGGTAAAATTACAAACAACTTAGAGTATGTTAGGTCTATTCCTGATGTGTATTGGACTACTCCTAATGGTAGGGATGGTACAAGAGGTATTTTTTTACCATCTGATTACAACCCAAATTATAATAATTCACCTTTTATTGAAGGTATACCTAATATAAAGGTAACAGCGTATCATATGAGTGAAATGAGCTATAAGTATTATATGTATGGTGATGGTCAGTCTTTGTGGAGAGGTAAAGAGGGAAATATGACTAAGTATATGGTTAAGTGGTATCCTACCAATGACGTTGAAGTCGCAAACCCTGAATACTTCTTAGAGCATAACTATGTCTATTAGGGTTTATATAATATATAATAGTATAGTGTTTTCTTTTTATCTGTTCCAGTTCCAGAATTTACCAGCATTTAAAATAATTAAAAAAAAAA
>ERZ773046.6-NODE-6-length-153336-cov-10.783072_pt1 | contig 153336 bp, 129 predicted proteins | sample MGYA00580634_ERZ773046 | MGnify/ENA primary metagenome ERZ773046 (study PRJEB29015, sample SAMEA2738127) | human oral metagenome | biome: human oral; feature: human-associated habitat; material: saliva | place: China | collected 2159 ... | reverse complement strand
CCAAGAATCATTGGTTGAAAAGCATTGGAGCGCGTACGAGGGATGCGAAGTTGGAAACTCCAACCATGGCCCCGCCAACGACGGGGACGGAAACCATTGGCTTGTTCACCCGCATGTTCCGCGAGAAAGAGGGCGCGCTCCTGCTTGGAAAAACTATCCAAAAGCACGCGAACCAACTCTTTAAAACCTGCCTCACTTGAGGCCATTTCAGAAATTAATTCCGATCTTTGTTCACTTGTAAGCTTCATTGTTCTTTCTTTGATTTTTAAGTTCACTACAAATATAAGAACTTTGGAGCTTACACACTTTTTTAGGACAGTATCCTAAGATGTTGAGCCACTGGGCGTTTGTCCTCGTCTATATGTGGATGACTTACATTCTTGGACTTGTCATTCTTCGACAAATCAGCCATTTCACTTGGCGAGGCGTACCCTTTCTTGTGTCACATCTCGGACTCTTCCTTGTGCTCACTTGTGGAACACTTGGCAGTGCAGATATGCAACGCCTGCGATTAGGCGCGGAGCTGGAAGCAGAAGTTCCCGAATGGCGCGGACTCGATGATAAGAATAAAGTTCACGAGCTCGACTTTGCGGTGCAGCTCAATAGTTTTATCATGGACACATATCCGCCGAAGCTCATCGTTATCGATAGTAAAAGCGGAGATGCACTTCCGCGTGGAAAGTCAGATGTACTGAGTCTTGAAGATAGTCTTGCTCACGGTCGTTTGAATGGTTGGGAGATACATGTTAAGCAGTATTTGCCTTTTGCTGCTCTTGTACCCGAAGGGAGTAAACTGAAAGCTGTGGCTTGGGGCTCAGCCGGTGCAATTCCTGCAGCTATGGTGGAAGTCATCAATCCCACTACCCATCGTCGCATCAGTGGTTGGGTGAGTTGTGGCAGTTTCTATTTCCCCATGCAAGTGCTCCCGCTCGATGCTAAAACCGCTGTTGCGATGCCGCAGCTCGAACCGCGCCGCTTTGCTTCGGATGTAACGGTTTACACGAAAGATGGGCATAAGCTCCGCGATACGATAGATGTTAATAAGCCCCTCAGTGTCAATGGATGGAAAATGTACCAACTCGATTATGACCACGATCGCGGTCGTTGGAGTCAGTATTCCGTCTTCGAACTTGTTCGCGACCCTTGGCTTCCTTATGTTTATGTGGGTATAGCTCTTCTCCTACTCGGTGCAATTCTCATGTTTGTTATGGGGAGTAGGCGCAAATAAAAGTTTATGTATCCATTAGCACATTAGCACATTAGCACATTAGCACATTAGCACATTCCCCCATTATCCCATTTCTTAATTAGCACATTAAAACACCGTGTCCTGGTCATCATTTATATATTTCGCTATTCCCGCCATACTTTTCTGGGCGGTAGGTGCGTTTCTCGCATGGAAAGAAAAGCGCCCTTTGTTAGTCTACGGTTTTACGGCTGTTGGGCTTACTATCTTCTTTAGTTTTATCACCCTCATGTGGGTTTCGTTGGAGCGTCCACCGCTTCGCACCATGGGCGAAACGCGCCTTTGGTATAGTTTCTTCCTTCCGCTGGCAGGTATCATAGTGTATAGCCGTTGGAAATATAAGTGGATTTTAGCTTTCAGCACATTGCTCTCCACTGTCTTTATCTGTATCAATCTCTTCAAGCCAGAGATTCACAACAAGACATTGATGCCTGCACTGCAAAGTCCGTGGTTCGCTCCTCACGTGATTATCTATATGTTTGCTTATGCCCTTCTTGGAGCAGCAGCATTGATGAGTATCTATTTGCTTTTCTTCAAGCGTTTGGCTGTGGAGGAAAAAGAAATAGAGCTCACTGATAATCTTTCCTATATCGGTTTAGCCTTTATGACTATTGGTATGCTTTTCGGCGCCTTGTGGGCAAAAGAAGCATGGGGGCATTATTGGAGTTGGGACCCGAAAGAGACTTGGGCGGCTATCACTTGGTTCAGCTATCTCGTCTATATTCATTTTCGCCGTTCAAATCCTCACCGTCTGCGCACATCTTTAGCTATGTTGCTTGTCTGCTTCGTTTTCCTTCAAGTATGCTGGTGGGGTATCAACTATTTACCCAGTGCTCAAGGCAGTAGCATTCATACCTATAGCATGAGTTGAGAAAGGTGTAGAGAAATAGGCAGAAAAGCTTATATCTCCGTATTATTCACAAAAAAAGAGACCATTCCCGAAAGAATGATCTCTTTTTACTTGCTTTGCAAAAAAGCGGAAGCGGCTTATTTCTTGTCCGCAGCGACAGCAGTACGCTTTTCACGGATGCGAGCACGCTTACCAGTGAGGTTGCGCAGGTAGTAGAGTTTAGCACGGCGAACCTTACCCACTTTGTTAACCTCAACGCTGTCAATAGCGGGGCTATCCATAGGGAAGATACGTTCAACACCTACAGTACCGCTCATCTTGCGAACTGTAAAGCGCTTCTTGTTTCCGTGACCTGCGATCTTGATAACAACGCCGCGGTACAGCTGTACACGCTCCTTGTTACCCTCGACAATTTTGTATGCCACAGTTACAGTGTCACCAGCTTTGAAAGTTGGCATCTGGATGCCCGTAGCAAAAGCTTCTTCAGCAATTTTAATTAAATCTGCCATTTTTGATTTGGGAATTAAATATTGTTTGTCGGTCCCAGCATAGCATATACAGTTCTTTCGTTCTCTGCCAGCGGCTATGCGGAAAAGCGGTGCAAAAGTACGGCTAATTTCCTGAACAACAAAGCAGGAGTATCTTTTTCTGCTCTCTTTGTGATCAACAATCGTATAACTAAGTAATCAGAAGAAGTTTTTGCAAGGTTTGCTTATTTGCCCATCTGCCCGAAACTCAGTATCTTTGCTGCAATCGATAAATACGCTGAGTTATGAAATATGCTAACTATATTCGTCGAATAGATATTCCGAGTCTCTGGTCTGGGCACAAACACATTCTTTGGGAACTAAACCCCGATGTTAATATCTTAAGTGGACGCAACGGAGAAGGGAAGAGTACAATTCTGAATCGTTTGATTCAGCACCTGCGCGAACTTCCTGTTTCTGGCGAACTCTCTCCGGCTGATACCTCAACGGGATTGACAATGGAGTTTGCACCTTTCGATGCAACGGGTATCCGGTATGATATTATCCGGAGCTTCGATCGTCAGTTAGTTAAAAGCGACCATCTGGAACAACTCACGGATGTTCATGTGTCAACAGAACTCGACTGGCAGCTCTATTTGCTTCAGCGGCGCTACCTCGACTATCAAGTGAATGTGGGAAACCGCATGATTGAACTTCTCACTAGTGGCGACCCCGAAGCGCGGCAGAAAGCTACGGATGCAGCAAGTATCAAAACGCGCTTTCTCGACATCGTCGATGATCTCTTCTCTGAAACGGGGAAGAAGATAGACCGAAAGAGCAACGAACTTCAGTTTTCTCAGTATGGAGAGGTGCTGCAACCTTATGTTCTTTCAAGCGGTGAGAAACAAGTTCTTGTGATTCTTCTGACGGCTTTGACAGAGGATCAGCAGCCTTACGTTCTTTTCATGGATGAACCAGAAGCCAGTTTGCACTTCGAATGGCAGAAACGACTCGTTGGGCTTATTCGCGAACTCAACCCCCATGCGCAAATCGTTCTCACTACTCATTCTCCCGCTGTCATTATGGACGGTTGGCAAGATGCCGTGACAGAGGTCAGTGATATTACGCTTGATTAACTCTCTCTTGGTATGGCTCGGAGATTATCTCATAATTTGAATTCGGCTTATATAGCGGCGATGAATCGCTTGCAGTCGAAACGAGCAAGGCAGAAGATTGTCGTCTATGTGGAGAGCTATGATGATGTCTTCTTCTGGAGTACACTGCTGCACCCTTTGGAAACTGATCGCTATTATTTTGAAGTGATGCTCCCTTCGCGCACTAAGCTGAGCAAAGGTAAGAAGGAAGCACTCGCCAATGAGTTGGGACCACGATTAGGTGCATATATGATTGCTTGCGTTGATGCAGACTATGATTATCTCATGCAAGGAACCACGCTCGTGTCGAAAGAGGTTTGTGAGAATCCTTATGTATTTCACACTTATGTGTATGCCATTGAGAACTTTCAGTGCTATGCTCCCGCGCTCCATAATGTCTGCGTCATGGCAACGCTCAACGATCGGCGACTCTTCGACTTCGAAACATTCCTCCAGCTCTACTCCGAAATCATTTGGCCACTCTTCGCTTGGAATATCTGGTGCTATCGCTATGGCGGTTATAAGGAGTTTTCGATGCTCGACTTTTATCACATCATAGAAATCTATCAACTCGACTACTACCACCCCGAACGTACGTTGGAAGCTCTGCGCCACCATGTCAATCAGAAGATTGCGCGTTTGCAAAAACGTTTTCCAGAAGGGCGACAGACTTACAAACCGCTCTGTGCCGAGCTTTTGCGCTTAGGAGTAACCCCACAAACTACCTATCTTTATATGCGTGGCCACGACCTCTTCAAGGGATTAGTGGCTCCTATGCTCAACGGTGTGTGCGAAGTGTTGCGGCGCGAGAAAGAAAATGAGATACGTCGCCTTGCAGTGCATCATGTTCAGGCGCAGAACGAACTCGCTTCTTATCAACACAGTGTTGGTCTGGTGGAGGAAATGCTCCGCAAACATACAACCTACACCAACTGCCCAGAGTATCAGCGCGTGCAGGAGGATATAAAGGGACTTTTGAATCAGTTCGAGCATACTGAAAAATCTGAATAAGTGCTGGAATTTCATCCCTCTTTGTTTCTTATTTTTATATCTTATATTTTCACAAAAACTTTTTTACATGAATTTTAACCGACTATCTCGAATTGTCCGCCAGGCTTGTTGTGCCTTTTGTGGGAGTTCGTCTTTTGTCCTTTTTCTTTTAGCTTTTCTGTTGTCGGGCTTAAACATTCAGGCGCGGGAGGTGTCTCCTGACGAAGCGCTTTCAGTTGCTCGCCGATATGTCCATATCAGTGAGCAAACGCAGCGTGAGATGCGGATGCGAACAAAGGCTTCATTGCAGCCCACTCCTTATTATATATATAATGATGCAGGCGGAAACGGTTTTGTTATCGTTGCAGGCAACGACGCGATGGGAGAGGTGTTGGCGTATAGTGCTTCGGGCGCGATAGATACGGCACGCTTGAATCCAGAAGTCCGTTTCTTACTTCAGAGTTATAGGGATGTCTATAGACAGTTAAAAAATAATCCTCAACTCACTACTCAGGCTCCTCACGCCCCGAAGCCTGCCGATGCAGTTCCCCCGCTTATCAAATCTCGCTGGGGACAGAGCGAACCTTACAATAAGCTCACCCACTACTATACGGGGTGTGTAGCCACGGCGATGGCTCAAATCATGTACTACCATCAATGGCCTTTGCGCGGGCAAGGCAGTAACAGCTATACCGTTAATTATGAAGGTCAAACGCGCTCAGCTGATTTTTCACAGTCGCAGTATGCTTGGGAGCAGATGAGGCCCACTTACACTTATGGTTCCTATACAAAACAGCAGGAGGATGCTGTGGCAAAATTGATGAGCGATGTCGGAATCTCTGTCTATATGCAGTACACGCCAAATAGTAGCAGTGCGCAAAATTTTGCTGCTGCACAGGCCTTTCGCTCTTATTTCAATTATGATGCCGCCATTGTTACCAAGGAGAATGAGGGCAACGCTCATTTCTTGGAGGTCATCCAGAACGAACTTCGCAAAGGTTTTCCGCTCTACATCTCGGGTAATCAGCGAAGTGGGGCAAGCGGTCATGCCTGGGTGGCTGATGGCTTCGATCGTGAAGGTTTGATTCACATGAATTTCGGTTGGGACGGACAAGCGGATGGCTACTATTCGTTGGCAGCTCTCAATCTCTCCTCCTCTGGTACAGAGTTTGGCGGGCGTCCATTGAGCTTTAATAAGCAGCTCCTCGTTATTTTAGCACATCCCAATAAGCCAGGCGTGCCAAAGATTGAAGAGACTTTGCGTGAGGATGCACCTAATTTGGCTTTCAATATAGGTGGCGAGATGCACTTCCTCGGTGCTGCACCCCAAAAAGCCTCTTCTGATGTGAAGATAGCTTATAGTTCTTTTATCAATCAAAGTTCCCTTCCGTTTATTGGCGATATAGGAATCGGCATCTATGGAGAGGACGGCTCATTGGTGCGTGCTTGCCCCTCCTCTCATCATTCCACGGGTGGCTACACGGCATTTCGTTTCCAACAAGATGAAGGAAAGATGCCGCCCTCGGGACTTATCGTTGACGAAGTTACTTTTACCACTGATTTGTCGGGGCTTCCCAACGGCGTTTATACACTCCTACCCATCACTGCAGCACGCAAAGGTACGGATGAATGGGGCGCATGGATGAAATTCAAGAAAGCACCGCGTTTCATCTTGGAGATACAGAACGACAGTATCTCTGTCCGCGAAAAGCCTTCCCAAGAAGCTGCTTTCCAACTCATGGCTGAACCAGAATTCAAAACTACTTTGCGGTCAGACGAACCCAACTCCGTGCGTCTTGCTATCAGAAAACTCAATGCCTTGCCTTTCGACGGACAGGTGAAACTCGAACTGCTCGACGATAGCGATATGCCTGTTGCCGAAGTCTTAACGGAAAAAGCTGTCGATTTTGAGATGTTCGCCACCACCTTTGTGAAAATCCCGCTGCGCCTGCCTGCCGAAGTTGCTCCAGGTCGCTACCGCCTGCGCCTAACTATCATCAAGGAGTACACAAAGGAGGAATGCCTCGTTCAAAATATCAACCGCCAGCAACCTTCCTTTGTGGAGATTATTGGTAAGGAGGTTTCTTCTGATCTCTTTGCTATGGCTAACGGCTATGCCCAGGACGATTACGGCTCAAGTATGCCGAGTGAAAACATTGACGTGACCTTCACGCGACTCTTTAAGTTGGGGTGCATCGTTCAGCTGAACAAAGATAAGGAGTATGCGGGGAAACTCACGCTCCACCTCGTGGATACTGAAACGGGCCGACACTTCCCCTTGCTTTCCAGTACGCAGACCGTCCACCTTTCAGGACAAGATGCTACCGCGGCTATCCAAAGCGGATGGCTCAAAGTGAAAGATTTGAAACTCATAAATAACCGAAACTATCGTTTGGCACTGATAGGCGAAATCAATGGGGAGGAGAAAGATCTCTGGCCTCTGTCCATCGACCCTTACTATGTGTCCATCATCAATGGCCCTTACGAAACCTATCCCGATGAGGTAACAACGGGGCTTACCGATGTAGCCACAGATTCTGCTGTGCGTGCGCTCAACGGACTTTTGGAGGTGGAGCAAGAAGGGCTTCAAGGTGTTGAAGTCTATGCGCTCAATGGTGCGTTACTCCTGCGCGCTTCTTCCTCCAATCAATCTCGCTTAACACATGTCTTACCTCACACTCCCTGTGTGGTAAGAGTTGTAACGCTCTATGGCAGCTTCACACGAATAGTGCTGTAAGCTATTATCAATAATCTTTATCTGCAAGAGGTTTTGTTTTATTAGCAAATCCTCTTGCAGCTTCTTTTTTTTCGCTTCTTCATCCCTCAATAGAAGAACTATACTGCAATTATTGATGAAAACTAACGCATCGCTCCCTTTGCAAACGTAATGGTCGTGTTGCTATACTCTCTGCAAGAAAATAATATTTTTTCTTCACGTTGTCACAGGGTTTCGTAGTGTTCAGATAAACAAATACTTATGCGCGTAACAATAAATTTTTCAGCTCAATAATTGTTGTCACACTTTCCTCTGTTGTCACAGCTGCTAAAATATTCCTCGTATCTCCTCCCTTCAGCAAATGTTTCAAAAAAACTTCAGAAGCCTCTGCTTGCTGGTAAATGGTTGAACCTGAGTTTTATGCAGTACAAAAAAAGAGTAGCGGCAATTTGCTGCTACTCTTAGTAGTTTAGTTCGTTTGCTTTGATAGTCTTTTAGAAAGGACTATCGTCGTCCGTCCCATCTTCAACACGAGGGGGAGGATTGGTACTTTCTGTAAACCCCTCATGATGTGTTCCTTCCGGACTTGAAAGTAACAGCGCATATTGTAAATCTGTTGTGATTAAATATGTCTGGGGTGTTTGATACTGCTTCATTTTGTTGAATTATCTCTCTTAATATATATAATACCTAAATCTGTTTAGGCATACATTTTTATCTAAGTATTTCTATATGTGTGAATATCAATTGGGTTGCAAAGTTAAGCAATTTCTGTCGTGTGTGACCAGTAAATATGAAAAAAGAAAGATAATTCTTCTTAATAGAAATTTCGTTTCTTTCTTATATGATTTTATCTATTAAATATTTTGTAAAAATATTTCTTATTTTACGACCTCGAGAATCGTTTAAAATCCAGCGCAAAGGTCTGTGGTCGAAAATATCGTATTCTCAGCCATCACTAAAATAGGGGTGTTTTTAATTTCTATAGGGGGAATTTTATTTTCTATACTACAAAAATTATTTTCTATACTACAAATTTTATTTTCTCCTTGAGAAATTAAAAATACAATAAGGAAATTTTCAAATGCAATAAGGATGTCAGCTGACAGTCTTATTGTGTCGGCGGACAGAATAAGGAAAAAAGCGGCTCTGAAGCACTTGCTCACAGCTGAAATTGTGAAAAATTGAGCTGTTTCCCTTCCTTTCTCTCTCAAATCAGGTGGATTTTCCTCCGTGTTTCTCTTTTTGTCGATTTTCTTCATCGTAGTTTCAGGGAAATCCCTTGTGTCGTGTTTCTATATTGAGAAAACAGTTTGTCAATAAATCGGACGGTTAATTTGGTGTAGTCAAAAGAGCGGACGCCCTTTTTCTCTTTCACAAAGTCTTGGAGAGCCTTCTCACTTCGTCAGTCTCTCCTGAAAAAAATCGTAATTTTGCACCCGCTTATGACTGCGATAGCTACAACCAAGACCGACCTACTGCTGGAGGGAATCCGCGCAGGACGAGAGATGACACGCTGGCAACAACTGGAGTTGCTTGTGCGTCTCAGTCTGCCTGCTATGGTGGCGCAGATAGCTACCATCGTGATGAACTATATTGATGCCTCGATGGTGGGACACCTTGGCGCAAACGCCAGTGCCAGTATCGGACTCGTTAGTACCAGTGTTTGGTTCTTTGCGGGACTTTGTAACGCTGTCAGTATGGGTTTCTCCGTTCAGGTGGCCCATCTCATTGGTGCCAACGATGAAGAAGGCGCGCGCAATGTGCTGCGCCAAGCCTTGGTGGCTACGTTTGTCTTTAGCGTTATCGAGGGCTTGCTGGGTATTCTTGTTAGTCCTCATTTGCCCATGTGGCTCGGTGGTGGAGATGCCATACGGGGCGATAGTGCCACCTATTTTGCTATCTTCAGTCTCGTTATTCCAATCCTTCAGCTCGATATCTTAGCTTCGGCCATGTTGCGGTGTAGCGGCAATGTGAAGTTTCCAAGTATCCTCAACGCCGTGATGTGCGTGTTCGATATAATTTTCAATTTCTTTTTCATCTATCCCACGCGCACCGTCTCCCTTCTGGGCTTTGACTTTTCTATGCCAGGCATGGGCTTGGGCGTTCCAGGGGCAGCCCTCGGTACGGCCGCGGCCGAGATCTTAACGGCCATCATCATGGTCTACTATATGCTGGCCCGCTCGCGGCAGTTGAGCATCTGGAATAAAGGCTTCGGCGAGTTGCGACGCTTCATCCCCACGAGTCGCGTGCTCTCCCGCGCATGGAAAATAGGGCTTCCTATGGCTGTGCAGCATGTGGCCATGTGTTCCGCCCAAATCCTAACCACCGTGATCGTAGCTCCTCTGGGTATCTTTGCCATTTCGGCCAATAGCTTTGGCGTGACGGCCGAAAGTCTATGCTACATGCCCGGCTATGGTGTCTCAGATGCAGCCACAACCCTTGTGGGGCAGAGCATCGGGGCTGCGCGGAAGACGCTGGCCCGCCGATTTGCCTTCATCGCCGTAGCTTTTGGCATTAGCATCATGACGCTGATGGGCATCCTTATGTATGTATTTGCTCCGCTGATGATGGCAGTCTTCACGCCTGTTCAGGAAATCATCGACCTCGGTGTAGCAGCACTGCGCATTGAAGCTTTTGCCGAACCCATGTTCGCGGCTTCCATCGTGGCCTATGGCTGCTGTGTGGGAGCAGGCGACACACTCATTCCGGCCTTTATGAACCTCGCTTCGATGTGGGGTGTGCGTCTCACGCTCGCTTTCACACTGACATCCGTCTTTAGCATGGGCCTCACGGGCGTATGGATAGCCATGGCCATCGAACTGACATTCCGCGGTATCATCTTCCTCCTCCGACTTTCGAAGAGCAAAACGTTCAGAGAGTAGGGGAAGAGTGAGATTCTCTCCCTTGTGTCCCCCAACTTGTTTTGCTCTTCCGTTTCGACCACAGTGGTTGAGAGTAGGGCGCTTAGCCCTGTTGCTTGTGGTTTCTATATGGAATGGTTATATTTGCCGTAATAAATTAGAAGTTGTATGTACAATCCTACAGAATTCCTGCGTGCTGCAATTCCTGCAGCTGTTGAGGCAGGAAAAGCTATTATGGAGATTTACGCCCGTCCTATAGAGGATTGGGAAGTGGAAAGAAAAAACGACAATTCACCTTTGACGCTGGCCGACCGCAAGGCTAATGCTATTATCGTGGAACACTTGCGGCCAACAGGACTTCCTATCCTGAGCGAAGAAGGTACACACGCCCCCTATGATAGTCGCAAGGATTGGACCGAGCTCTTTGTTGTTGATCCACTTGATGGTACGAAAGAATTCATCAAACGCAATGGGGAGTTCACTGTCAATATTGCCTACGTCGTGGAAGGAAAGCCAGTGGGCGGCGTGATTTATGTGCCCACCACTCACACTCTCTACTTCGGCATGAAAGGCTTTGGAGCCTTCAAAGTGGGGGATGTCACCGTGGCTAAGAACGATGAAGTGCAACTTATCCGCTCTGCCGTGCATCTCCCCATGGAAACGCAGCGCCACAACTTTGTGGTGGTGGCTTCGCGCTCCCATCTCTCGGCCGAAACGCAGGCTTTCATCGATGCTTTGCGAAAGGAACATGACGAGGTGAAAATCTTGTCGGCAGGTTCGTCCCTCAAACTCTGTCGCGTGGCGGAGGGGAGTGCCGACATCTACCCCCGATTGGCGCCCACCATGGAGTGGGATGCCGCTGCAGGCGATGCCATTGTGCGGGCAGCAGGAATGCGCGTTTATGATGCCGCAAGTGGTGAACCGTTGGTTTATAACAAAGAGGATTTACACAATCCTCATTTCATAGTAAGTAAATAAAATCTGTTGCCCCTCAAAGCTTTTGTTCTCCACGTGTGGACAGAAATAGGGGGGCATGAGTTGAAGATATGTTAGTATTTGTCGTTGTCGTCCTCTTGCTGGTTGTGCTGGCGCTGATGAAGGACCGAATGCGCCCGGGAATGATACTGTTCTCGGCCGCAGTGGTGTTTCTCTGTGCGGGCATACTGACTCCAAAGGAAATGTTGGAGGGATTTTCCAACAAGGGCATGATAACGGTGGCGTTGCTCTTTCTTGTCAGTGAGGGCATTCGTCGTACTGGCGTTTTGGAGCAACTTCTCCTTCTCTTACTGCCCAAGGAACGACTTTCTGTCCATCGTGTTCAGCTGCGCCTACTGCCTATCGTTGCAGCCATTTCAGCTTTTCTCAATAACACGCCGGTTGTCGTTATTTTTGCCCCAATTATCAAGCGCTGGGCCGAATCTGTGCGTCTCCCTGCTACTAAGTTTCTCATCCCCTTGAGCTATGCCACGATTCTTGGCGGTATGTGTACGCTGATAGGTACGTCCACAAATCTTGTTGTCGATGGGATGGTGATGGATGCAGGCTATCCAGGGTTCACCATGTTTGAGTTGGGCAAAGTGGGAGGCTTTATAGCCATCGCTGGCATTATTTATATGCTCCTCTTCTCTCGCTGGCTCTTGCCCGATAGCCGCACTGCGGAGCAGGCAGCAGAGCTGTCGGGGAAAGACTCCCGCTATTTCCGCGTTGATGTAGTGTTGGGCCCGCGCTTCCCTGCCATAGGTAGGCATATCTTTGATTTCGACTTCAAAACAAAGTATGGCGCCACCATTCTGGAGATTCGCCGCAACGGTGAGAGCTTCTTGATGCACGATATGCGCAAGGTGAGCTATCGTGAAGGGGATACGCTGGTACTTTTGGCCGATGAAGAATTTCTTGAAAACTGGGGCGACTCGAGTTTCTTCCTCATGGTGAGCAGTAGCCGAGGTTTGACGCACACACTCTCCCATGCAAAACGCTGGATAGCTGTTGTGCTGGTGGCGCTGATGGTTCTGGGGGCTACCGTAGGGGAGTTGCCCGCTGTTCGCTCGGCTTTCCCGAAAGTTCACCTTGATATGTTCTTCTTTGCCTCCGTTGTGACCATCGTGATGGCTTGGTTGCAGATTTTTCCTGCACGCAAATACACGAAGTTCATTAGTTGGGACATACTCATCACTATTGCATCGGCCTTTGCCATCAGTAAGGCGATGATGAACTCAGGTGTGGCGGAAGCTATCGCAGAGATAGCCATCCGTCTGACAGACAATTTTGGACCTTACGTACTCCTGGCGTTCATTTTCATAGTGACGGACTGCTTCACGGAGCTCATGACCAATAACGCAGCCGCTGCACTGACGTTCCCCATTAGTTTGTCCATCGCTCAGCAGCTTGGAGTTAGCCCCATGCCTTTCTTCGTGACCATTTGCATGGCTGCCTCGTCGAGTTTCTCCACACCCATTGGTTATCAAACCAATCTTATTGTTCAAGGTGTGGGCGGCTATCGATTTGCCGACTTCGTGCGCACCGGACTTCCTCTGAACATCATTTCATTTCTCTTAAGTATATTCTTAATTCCCATCTTTTGGCCATTCTAAAGGTATGAACGAAATATATCCCATCTTTGATCAAATGCTCAGCCGATCTGATAAAGAGAAGCTTCTGGGGCAGAAAGGCGTTATGCTCTGGTTCACGGGGCTGAGCGGCTCAGGCAAAAGTACCGTGGCAATAGCTCTGGAGCGCGAACTGCAAAAGCGAGGCTTACTTTGCCGTATCCTCGATGGTGACAACATACGCAGTGGCATCAACAAAGGCCTTGGATTTACGGCTGAAGACCGCCGAGAGAACATTCGCCGTATTGCCGAAGTGGCCAAACTCTTTGTGGACACCGGCATCATTACTATCGCCGCGTTTATCTCCCCATCCAATGACCTGCGCCGTATGGCCAGTGACATCATCGGAGCAGAAGATTTCAAGGAAGTGTATATCTCCACTCCACTCGAAGTGTGCGAAGCGCGCGACGTGAAAGGGCTGTACGCCAAGGCGCGCCGTGGAGAAATCAAGAACTTTACGGGAATCAGCGCACCCTTTGAGGCCCCCGAGCATCCAGCCTTGTCAATCGACACCAGCAAGGTGAGCCTCGAGGACAGCGTAAAGCAAATCCTGACATTCTTAGGTATCGAATAAAATAAGTGCCTCCCACTGATCGACACCATTCATCTATATAACAATATAAAGCAAAAACTCACAACTATATGGAACAGTATAATCTGAGCCACCTCAAGGAGCTCGAAGCGGAAAGTATCTATATTATCCGCGAAGTAGCTGCCGAATTTGAAAATCCTGTTATGCTCTACAGCATCGGTAAGGACTCGAGCGTTATGGCTCGTCTGGCCGAGAAAGCCTTTGCTCCAGGCCGTCCGCCATTCCCTCTGATGCACATCGACTCAAAGTGGAAGTTCAAAGAGATGCTTCAATTCCGCGATTGGTACGCACGAGAGCACGGTTGGAAGTTGATAGTGGAAAGCAACATGGAGGCATTTAAGGCTGGGGTAGGCCCATTCACGCACGGCTCAAAGGTACACACCGACCTCATGAAGACGCAGGCGCTTCTTCATGGTTTGAAAAAGTACGGCTTTGATGCAGCTTTCGGTGGAGCACGCCGCGACGAGGAAAAGAGCCGCGCAAAGGAGCGCATCTTTAGTTTTCGCGATCAGTTTCAGCAGTGGGATCCCAAAAACCAACGTCCGGAGCTCTGGGATATTTATAACACTCGTATCCACAAGGGCGAAAGCATACGCGTTTTCCCTTTGAGCAACTGGACAGAGCTGGACATTTGGCAATATATCCGCCTTGAAAACATCCCCATCGTACCGCTGTACTTCGCTAAAGAGCGTCCAGTCGTGGAAATGGACGGTCAACTCATCATGCCAGACGATGAACGCTTGCCTGAAAAGTACAAAGACAAGATTGAGATGCGGAAAATTCGCTTCCGCACCCTCGGATGCTGGCCGCTCACTGGTGCCATCGAGAGCGAAGCCGATACGATTGAGAAAATCGTGGAGGAAATGATGACTACCACAAAGAGCGAGCGAACCACGCGTGTAATTGATTTCGACCAAGATGCTTCTATGGAACAAAAGAAGCGTGAAGGATATTTCTAAAACCATATTCAGCCTTACCCCTCTGGCTCGTGCATAAGGAGGGGTAAGGCTCTTTTTTTATGCTCTTCAATTCGTTTGAATTTCTGCTTTTCCTGCCGTGCGTCTTCCTTATCTATTGGTACGTTTGTCGCGGTCGTAGGTCGCGCAATCTTTGGATTGTTCTTTGCAGTTACTTCTTCTACGGCTGGTGGGATTGGCGTTTCACAGGGCTGCTGGCTCTGACTTCACTGTGCAGTTATGCCAGTGGCATTTGGGAGGAACGCTGTCCGCGATTGGCTCGGCACATATTGTGGAGCAACATACTGCTGAACCTCGGTATCTTAGGCGCATTTAAGTATTTCAACTTCTTTGCCGACAGTTTGCAGGACCTTTCCACGGCCTTGGGTTTCGGAGCGCTCCACGCCCCCGTTGTCCACGTGATTCTTCCCGTAGGCATTAGTTTCTACACCTTTCAGGCACTCAGCTATTCCATTGATGTTTATCGCAAGAAACTTCCTGCCACGCACGACCTCATAGAATTTTTTGCCTATCTCAGTTTCTTCCCTCAGTTGGTGGCTGGCCCTATTGAGCGCGCTACTAACTTGCTGCCGCAGTTCCAGCAGGACCGCACGTTTTCCTATGCCGATGCGGTCGACGGTATGCGGCAAATCTTGTGGGGCTTCTTCAAAAAGATTGTTATAGCCGACCAATGCGCCGTTGGCGTTAATGCCATCTTCTCCGATTATGCACAGGTCAGTGGGGTAGACCTGCTGATGGGCGGACTTCTCTTTACCTTTCAGATCTACGGCGACTTCTCTGGTTATAGTGATATAGCAATCGGTACGGGTCGCCTTTTCGGCATCCGATTGATGCAGAATTTCCGTTACCCTTACTTTTCTCGCAATATCCGCGACTTTTGGCAGCGTTGGCACATCTCGCTGATGACGTGGTTTCGCGATTATATTTATTTCCCTCTCGGCGGCAGTCGTTGCTCGCGTGCAAAGCAGTTGCGCAACACGTTCATCGTGTTCCTCGTCAGTGGCCTGTGGCACGGCGCTAATTGGACATTTGTTGGTTGGGGACTTTATCACGCTTGCCTTTTTGTGCCCAGCATTCTGCGCGGCCATAAAGCGGAAGAAAAATCCCTTAAGGGCATCTTAGGACTGGTGCGTACTGGTGGACAGATGCTCCTTACTTTCTTCCTCGTCATGCTGGGCTGGATACTTTTTAGGAGTGCCACGCTCACAGATGCCGCCCACTACCTGATGCGTATGTTCACAACGCTTCGTCCCGCCATGCCTACTCATGGTAAGCAAGTGCTTCTTTATGTGGCTTTGATGCTGGCTGTCGAATGGTGGCAACGTCATCGCCAACACGCGCTCCAGTTTCCTCCGCGTTTCCTCAATGCTCCTCTCCGCTTTGTGCTCTACTATGCCATTATCGCAGCCATCTTTTTTGCGCTGGGTGCAGGTACGAATTTCATCTACTTTCAGTTCTGATTTCTTATGCAGCAGCCGTTCCTTAGAAAGTTTATTCTGCGCACGCTTTTCTTGCTCACACCGTTCTTTCTCTACGTTGTGCTCTATGTTGTGTGCGATCCTTTCAAGGTGCTGCGCTCTTACGCTTCTTTCTACGATAATGCTGCTCCGGCTTGGGTCAATCTCAATGCCGACTATGTTAGTACGATAATTTACTACCTCTGTTTTTCTGCCGTTGCGCTCCGCTTGCTGCACCGCGTTTACGGCACTCATCTTTCCTCGCAATAGAAATGAAGAAATTTATCTTGCGCACCTTTTTGCTCATCTTACCGCTGCTGTTGTTGCTGACGGCTGCCGAGGTGTATCTCCGCTCACTTCCCAATCCGTCGAGGGCGAAGAATGCTTGGTTGATGGCTCATGCTGATTCCGTGGAGGTGCTGATTCTCGGGAGTTCGCATTCCTACTACGGTTTAACCCCCGAAGTTTTTGGTCCGAAGGCTTATAATGCAGCACAGGTTTCGCAGACGCTGCGCTATGATAATTTCATTCTCGACCACTATGCCTTCCGCTCGTTGCGGACGGTGATTCTTCCCATTTCCGACTTTTCTTTCCACGAAGATTTTGAGCATGATGCCGACTGGTATTATGCCTCCCGCTACCGCCTTTATATGGGGTGCGACTATCATAGTTGGTTGAGTCGCTATGGCTTCGAATTTTGCTCGATGCCTACTTTCCGCGAACGTCTCAAAACGTTGTGGCAGCCTGCGCGGCTCACATGGAGCAAGCTCGGACAAGGCACCGACTATACGCTTGCCCAAAAGCCCAAAGATTGGAACAATGCTGAGGCGCGCGCTCGCAACAACACTTTCCGCGATGCCAAGAATGTGGCGCTCAACGAAGCTTTCTTTCGCCAACTCATCCAAACTGTTACGCAACGCTATCATGCGTACCTCGTTTTGATCTCAACTCCGCTCACGGCACGCTATCGTGCCTGCCAGTATGCTCCTCAAGTGCGCGCGATGGAAGCTCGCATCCGCAGAGCAGTGCAGTCCCATCCGCGTGTGAGCTATTTCGATTTTCGCGCCGATACGGATTTCACGGCCAACGACTTCTATGATGCCGACCATCTCACGCTGGAGGGGGCGGAAAAACTTTCCAAGAAATTGCGAACGCGATTGGCGCAAGAATCTGTTGTTGCAGGTGGCGCGCTGCTACCTACCCGACAGAAAGAACAATAATAAGGCCTGCGGCATAAGAGTGCGGCCCGCCGTTCCCGAAAAATATATTAACTTTGCAATACATACATAGTTACATAGGACAATGAAAGACCTGAAAGATAATAAAGTCAGTATTACAGAATTTCTTGATAATGACGAGAAGAAGGACCTCCTGCGCCTGCTCACAGCCGGTAGTGTTGATGATGGGAAATCAACGCTGATTGGTCGTTTGCTCTTCGATTCTAAGAAATTGTATGAAGATCAGCTCACCGCGCTGGAGCGCGATTCCAAGCGCGTGGGAAATGCTGGCGAAAACATCGACTATGCCCTTTTGCTTGATGGTTTGAAGGCCGAGCGTGAAGAGGGTATCACCATCGATGTGGCTTATCGCTATTTCTCCACCAATAAGCGCAAATTCATCATTGCTGATACGCCGGGACACGAGCAGTACACGCGCAACATGATCACGGGCGGCTCTACGGCCAACCTTGCTATCATCCTCGTTGATGCCCGAAACGGCATCATCACACAAACGCGCCGCCACACTTTCCTTGTTTCGTTGCTCGGCATCAAGCATGTGGTGCTGGCCGTCAATAAGATGGACCTTTGCGGCTTCGATAAGGCGGTGTTCGATAAGATTGTGTCGGAATATATGGACTTTGTCCGCCCGCTCGGCATTGAGGACATCACTTGCTTCCCGCTGAGTGCGCTCGATGGCGATAATGTGGTGGACAAGTCGGAGCGTACGCCGTGGTACGAAGGGCCTGCGCTGCTCGATTTCCTCGAGACCATTCCGCTCCATGCCGATCATAATATGAAGGATTTCCGCTTCCCCGTTCAGTTTGTCAGTCGTCCAAATTTGAACTTCCGTGGTTTCTGCGGAAAAGTGGCCAGTGGTATCATTCGCAAAGGAGATGAGGTGGTGGCCCTGCCTTCTATGAAACACTCTCGCGTGAAAGCCATCGTGCCACCTTATGCGCCCAATCAGAAGCAACTGGGCCCTGATGGTTCTACGCTGAATGCCGAAGAACAGCCTATGCAGACGGTGGACTATGCCTTCCCGCCCGAATCGGTCATCTTGCAGTTGGAGGACGAAATCGATATTTCGCGCGGCGAAATGCTGGTGAAGGCCGACAACCTCCCATTTGTGGGGCGCAACTTCGAGGCAATGCTCGTTTGGATGGATGAGGAACCGATGGATCGCTCTAAGGCGTTCTACATCAAGCAGACCACGAACACGAGTCGCTGCCATGTGGACCAAATCCTCTACCGCATAGACGTGAATACCCTTGAGCAGAGCGAGTGTGAGGCTTTCCGCCTCAACGAAATTGGCCGTGTGGTGATTCAGGCCTCTAAGGAACTCTTCTTCGATTCCTACAAACTCAACAAGCAAACAGGCTCGTTTATCCTTATCGACCCGATAACGAACAATACCTCTGCCGTGGGGATGATTATCTCGGCTGTGGATGAGAAGGAGTTGCACAACGCTGAGGCCATTCCTACACTCGACCTCCCGAAACTGGGTATTGCCCCCGAACACTATGAGGCTATCGAGCGCGCCGTTGGTGAACTCGACCGACAGGGCATTGCTGTCCGCATCGTGAAGTAAGCCGTTCTTCTCCAGAATCTCTCTTTCGGAGCTTATCTCAAACACGGAGATTCCCATAATCGTCTTGCAAACTCTGGTTTGCTGGCCGCTCATGGGAATCTCTTGTTTTGTAAACAAAATTCTTATTTTACGGGTCTGGGAATGGATCGAAATCCAAGTGAAAGTAAAGAGGGGGTCTGACCACTCCGACTTTTCTGGTCGCTCCAATAAGGCTATCAGCTGACATCCTTATTGTGTCGGCTGACGCTATAAGGATGTTGGCTGACGCAATAAGGAAAACTATGAGTGGTAAAGGGAAGTGCTTGACCAAAAATGAGCAGAAAAAGCTATGAAACTTTGAAGAAATCAGTTTTCGGGAGCTGTTGAACGACTTTTCGCTGCTGCTGAACAAGAGAAACGGCGGTTTTTCAGAGGAAAATAGTAGTGATCTTCAGTAGTTGTATTCTATTTTGCAAAAGGTCATTGTAAAGAAACTTCGGACTTATTGAGCTGTGAGAAAAAGCCTGATAAGTCCGAAGTTTTTATGATTGTCTTGGGAATTTTCTATGTGGTGGAGAGTTGCGCCCTTTTGTGGGTTTGGCAAAGGAGTAGACCCGCGAATGTCAATAAACCATTGAGTATTAGGAGTTCATAGCCAAACTTGTAGTCCCATAGGAGGGGTGCGTAATGGTCGAGCAAACCGCAAATGATGGGACTGGCAATGCAAACCCAGGGCACAAGGCGGTCGCGCACGCCACGCCGCGTGAACAGGCCGAAAGCGTAGAGTCCCAATAATGGGCCATAGGTGTAGGATGCCATGACATAGATAGCGTTGATGACATTGGTGGAATTGATGGCGCGAAAAAGGAGGATGGCGGCGAAGAAAGTGAGCGACATGAGGATGTGTACAATCTTGCGCGTGCGCTCTTGTCGGGCTTTTTCCCAATTGTGGCGCTCCACACCGATAAGGTCGATGCAGCAACTCGTGGTTAAGGCTGTAATGGCTGAGTCGGCACTGGAAAAGGCGGCGGCCACAATGCCGATGGTGAAGGGGAGTATGACGATGCTTCCCAAACTACCGTTGCTCACCAACATGGGCAGGAGGCTATCGGTTTGCTCTGGGATGGCGATGCCTTGCTGGGCGCAGAACGTGAAGAGGAGTATGCCAAGGACGAGAAAAATGAGGTTGACGGGCAGAAAACAAAGGCCGTAGGAGCACATATTCTTTTGTGCTTCACGCAGGTTCTTGCACGTGAGATTTTTCTGCATCATATCCTGATCCAGACCCGTCATCACGATGACGATGACGATACCGCTGAAAAATTGTCGCCAGAACGATTGTGTGCCTTCCCAAGCAAAAATGCGGCTCAATGGGCTTTGACTGACGGTGGCGAGTACTCCGTGGAAGTCCAGTCCGAGTCTGCTAATCACTGCCCACAAGATGCCGCCGAGGGCGAGGAGCATACAGAGCGTTTGCAGGGCATCGGTGCGCACAATGGTCTTGATGCCGCTGCTGCGCGTGTAGAGCCAGATGAGCAGCAGTGTGATGAGAGCGGTGAGCGGATAGGGGATGCCGAGCGGTTCGGCAATGAACTGCTGGAGCACGAGTACCACGAGGTAGAGCCGCGCGGCTGCACCGGTGAGTTTGCTAAGGAGGAAGAAGAGTGCCCCCGTGCGGTGGGTGTTTTCCCCAAAGCGTTCGCCCAGATAAGTGTAGATGGAGGTGAGTTGGAGGCGATAGTAGAGCGGCAGGAGCAGGAAAGCTACGGCTACATAGCCAAAGAAAAAGCCGGCGCACATCTGAAGGTATGTCATCTGTGTTGCACCCACCCATCCCGGTACGGAAATAAACGATACGCCCGAGATGCTGGCACCTATCATACCAAAAGCTACCATCCACCAAGGTGAACGGCGGTTGGCCCTAAAGAAAGCGTTGTTATCATGGCTACTGCTGCTTTTCCGAGAGATGAAAAGCAGCAGTAGGAAGTAGAACGCCAATGTCAACAGCATAAGTAGTCCTGTGGACATAGTTCGTATGTTAATGTGGTTACTTAATACCTAAGATCATAATGATGAGAAGAATCAAAACATAAAGCATCATAATTGCTGCTATCGTAGCTGCTGAAGCAATGGCCCATTTGAATGCTTTATTGGATTTATCAACTGCTTCTTCATATCGGCCCTGCAAGTAGAGACTCTCCACTTGTGTAGCGTAAACAATAGAAACTACGCCGAAAGGAAGACAGCAGAAAATAGTGGAAATGATGGCCAAAACCAGATGATTATCGGGCATAGGAGGGGGTGCAGGCCGTTCGTAAGTAGCCTGCTGATAGTCTGGATTCATATATAGCTACAGTGGTTTATCTGAGCATAAGGCCTTGCGCCAGTCCAATGAAGAAGTAGATGATACCAATGATAATGCCACATATAGCAGCGGCAATGGCCCATGTCTTTGCACTATTAGATGCTGCTAAGGCTTCCTGGTATTGTCCCATTTGATAAAGTCCGTTTACTCTTGCTGCGTAAACAATAGAAACTACACCAAATGGCAGACAGCAGCAGATTGTAGCGAGAATGGCCCATACTAAGTAATTATCAGGAGGGGGTGGCATTTGCGGCGCTTGGTTGTATGCCTGCTGGTTATAGAAGTTGGGCTGAGCAACTTGAGGGCCAAATTGTGGGCCTTGCTGCGGTTGCTGAACTTCTTCAAGAACATTGAAGATAGCTGCGAGTTCGGGCACTTGTCCAGCAGGTGTCCACTGCGCCATGCCTTGTTTCCAAACGAGCGTTGTAGGAGTTACTCCAAACTTAACCAGCTGAGATCCGTCAACAGGACCTTGCTGCACTTTGTTTACATCAAGATAGAAATATTGTTCCATAAGGGGATAAGTTTATCTAAAAAGCAAAAATATGTTATTTCATAGACCTATCCAAGGTTTTCTTTAGAAAAGTGGCTGACAGCCTTATAGTCCGAGCAAATTTCGCAGTATCCACCACGTGAAAAATAAGACTATATATGTCCAAAGCCAATAACGATGATGGGTGAAACGCTTCAGTTGAGCTTGCGCCTTACCGCGCAGTAGCCAATCACTGAGAACGAGCAGAAAAAGATAGGGAAGGGCAAAGAGCAGAAAGAGGTTATAGTGGGCGGCTTCCATAAATCGTCCATGGAGCACGGCATGAGCTGCTCGCTGGAAGCCACAGCCAGGACAATCGTAGCCAGTGGCAACTTTAACAACGCACTTTGGCGACCACTGTGTCTGCACAGGGTCGAAAATAAACAGCAAAAGGCCGATAGCCACTATAACAGCAGCTATCAGCCAACGCTTGTTTCTAATTATTGTCTCTAAGAGGACGTTAGTTTTCAATATAGAAGTTGAGAGATGTGACTACGCGAACTTTCTTTATATACGGAGTATATTGGTCGCGGTCGTCTATTTCAAAAAGTCCTTGGCTTGCGCTCTTGATTTTACCAATCTTACTGTCGGAATCCTTTGCGAACTTATCGGCTGCTTCGCGGGCTTTCTTCGTTGCTTCAGCAATCATCTGCGGTTTGATGGCGTTGAGTTTTGTGAAATCATACTGCACTTGATTGCTATATTCGTCTCCGGAAATGGCTACACCCTTAGCGAGCAATTCGCCGACGCGGGGAATCAGTGAACGCACCCTATCAACTTGTGAAGTGCTTACTGTTGTCACGCAAGACAAAGAGAAGCGGTCACGATCAGAAAGGTCGGAGTATTGATTAGCTTTAAGGTCTGAAATCTGCGGAGCACCTACGCTGATTTCATTTGCAGGAATGCCGTTTGCTTGTAGCCAGGTTTTGATGATTGCATTGGCTGAATTAAGCTGGCGGTAAAGGTCTTGCATATCGTTGCTGGATGTCTTGAACATGATGGGCCAGATAACGTGGTCGGCCTTTACTTCTCTCTCGGCCAAACCTCGAACGTTGACGATGCGGTCCTGCCGAGAAAAACTTCTCAAGCCACAATAGAGGAACACACCTAAGATGGCGAGTCCTACAGCCAAGACAATGGCTTCAATCTTTAAGTTCTTCATTTTTTGAAAGTTTTGAGTGATAAATAAGAAGTAACGAGCGACAAGGCAGAGGTTACAACGCGTAGCTACAATAAGTGTGCTGTTCAGCAACTACTTCAGCCCTGTCACTCGTTACTATAAAATTATTTCTTCGGCGTTTCTTTCAGCGTCTCAAGTACGAACTGCCAATAGCGTTCTACCGAGGGGATGTTGCAACGTTCGTTGGGCGTGTGCGGAGAACGGAGTGTCGGACCGAAACTTACCATGTCCATCTTGGGATATTTGGCACCGATGACGCCACATTCAAGGCCGGCGTGAACAACACCCACGCGGTTGTCAGTGCCAAAGATCTGCTTGTAGACTTTCTGCATCAGTGCCACGATTTCACTTTGCGGATTGGGCTGCCAAGCTGGATACTGATGAGCATAAGTAACCTTCATTCCCGCCATTGAGAATGCGCTCTCAATTGTCTCAGCGCAGCATTCGCGCATACTATCGCGGCTGGAGCGCACGAGTACTGTGAACTTTGCTTTACCGTTTCCAATCTCCACGATACCAAGGTTAGAGCTGGTTTCCACTACGTCGGGGATTTCTGGAATCATACGCATCGGTCCGTTGTGGCAGGCGCAAATAGCGTTAACTAAGTTGTCGCCAATTTCAGCCGGCACTTGCTTAGCGGGGCGTTCCACATCCTCGCAGAGGAGTTCGAGCTGTTTCTCAACAAAGGCAAACTCGTCAGTGAAAACCTTTTTCCAGTCAGCGATACAATCCTCCTTCAGTGCAGCAACATTCTCTTTCGGAAGCGTAAGTACCACTTCGGCGTGACTCGGAATAGCATTGCGCATATTTCCTCCCACCCAGCTGCAGAGACGTGCTTCGAAGTTGGCCATAGCATCTTGAACGAGACGGCCCATCAGCTTGTTTGCGTTAGCGCGACCTTGGTTGATTTCCAAACCACTATGGCCGCCGAGCAAACCTTTGATAACCACTTTGACAGCTGCATCGCCGCCATCGGTTTCTTCTTCCTGATATTCCAATACTGCATTCTGATCAACGCCACCTGCTGATCCGATGACCATTTCGCCCTCTGTCTCGTTGTCGAGATTGAGGAGAATCTCACCTTGCAAGGTGTTGCTGGCCAAGTTCTCAGCTCCGTACATCGTTGTCTCCTCGTCGGCCGTGATTAAGCACTCCAGCGGGCCGTGTTCAATAGTGTCGTCCTCGAGAATACCCATCATAGTGGCCACTGCCATACCGTCGTCCGAGCCGAGAGTAGTGCCTTTGGCCTTCACCCATTCTCCGTCCACGTAGGTCTCAATGGGATCGGTCTCGAAGTTATGGGTAGATTCTTTTGTCTTTTGCGGAACCATGTCTATGTGGCCCTGCATCACCACCATCTTGCGGTCTTCGTAGCCTTTAGAGGCTGCTTTGCGCATGATGATATTTCCAGCCTCGTCTTTGAAGGCTTCGATATTGCGTTCCTTAGCCCAATCCAACAGGAATTGCTGAGCCTTTTCCAAATGGCCGCTGGGGCGTGGTACCTGAGTCAGTAAGTAGAAGTTTTTCCAAACAGCCTGTGGCTGTAAATTCTTGATTTCACTCATAATTATTATGGTTAAGAGTTATTATTAGTTGTTTTCTCTTTTGTCTTTCATAGAGAGTCGGGCAAATCCGAAAGCTCCGAGGAGCACGACAAGGCCCGTTTGCAGCGTGTGGACTACGAGGGCGAAGAGTATGGCCTCTTTTTCTGCCACTCCATAAAGGACAAGCATCGTTTTAACGGCGAAATGCCACGGTCCTGCCCCGTTAGGTGTCGGCACGAGTACGGCGAACATTCCTACACAATATATAAGGAATGCTTCGATAGGACTGATGCCGCTTGTGAAGTTGAAGCAGAAAAAAGCAACGTAGAAATGGAGGTAATAGCAAAGGTTGATGCCGAAACTCATCAAGATGTAGAGTGGCAGATTACGAACATCTTTGAGGGAGAGCACTCCCGCCCAAAGATCCTTTAGCAAGTCGCGCCCACGAGAATAATAGCGACGGAGGAGAAATATGCACGCTCCAACGGCCATGATAAAACAAAGCACCGTGACGAGGTAGCCTGTGCTGGTGAATTGCCCGAAAAATCCGCGGAAGTCCATACCTGTGGTGCGAAGGAACTTGAGAAAAACGGGGATTTGACAGAGAAAAGCGACCGCTGTGAGGAGAAGCATGACAAGAGAATCGACCATGCGCTCCGTGACAACCGTTCCGAGCGATTTTGTGAAAGAGATGCCATCGTATTTCTTTAGTGTGCCGCAGCGCGTCACTTCGCCTACACGAGGAATCACTAAAGAAGCGGCATAGCTAATAAAGATAGCATTCTCACAACTGCTGCGGCGCGGATGTTCGCCTAAGGGTTCGAGCGCCAATTTCCAGCGCCAAGCTCGGATTTGTTGGGCTAGAATGCCGAAAACAAAGGAGAAAAGCATCCATCCCCATTTCATCTCGCCGAACACACTACGGAAAAAGTCGCGCCAATCTGTTCCGCGGTACATCCACCACAGAATGCCCAGCCCAAAAGCAAAGGGCAGCGCCAGTTGCAGTATCTTCTTGAGAATCTTCAATGTGTTTCGTAGGGAAATGCGTACTTTTGTGACGTCTCCAATGCGAAGTTAGGACAATCTGCCCAATGTTCCAAAGAATTGTCTTCAATTTTTGCACAATCAGAGTAACCTACGTTTGCGTGGTTCCTTTCCGGTAACAATTCCGATATGTTGAAATCAGTAAGACCTAAGAAAAATCTCGGTCAGCACTTTCTGACCGATCTCCATGTGGCTGAGCGCATCGCCGACACCGTAGATGCCTGCCCGCAGTTGCCCGTTCTCGAAGTAGGCCCTGGTATGGGCGTGCTGACACAATACCTCTTGCCCAAGGACAGAGAGGTGAAGGTGGTGGAGATCGACCGCGAAAGTGTGGCTTACCTACTTGAACGCTGGCCCGAGTTGCGGGATAACATTCTGGGCGAGGATTTTCTCCGCATGGACCTTAATACAGTATTTGACGGCAAACCTTTTGTGCTCACGGGTAATTATCCTTACGACATCTCCAGCCAGATATTTTTCAAAATGCTCGACTACAAAGAACTTATTCCCTGCTGCACGGGAATGATTCAAAAAGAGATGGCCGAGCGCATTGCGGCACGTCCTGGCACAAAGTCCTATGGCATTTTGAGCGTGTTGCTGCAGCGTTGGTACGATGTTGAGTACCTCTTCACCGTCGAACCTGGTGTGTTCAATCCTCCTCCAAAGGTGCGCAGCGCGGTGGTACGCATGACGCGCAACGATATACACGAATGCGGTTGCAACGAGGTGCTTCTCAAGAAAGTAGTAAAGGCCGTGTTCCAGCAACGCCGCAAAATGTTGCGCGTGTCGCTCAAACCGTTTTTTGCACAAACTTCACCCAACCGCGACCATACGGAATTCTTGGCTCACCCAGAGCTGACAAAGCGTCCGGAGCAGTTGAGCGTGGACGAGTTTGTGGAACTGACCAATCGGATTGAGAAAGAAATCAGTTAAATCTTTCGAGGATTTAACGCCCTTATATTCTGTAAAAATAGTTCGCAGTCTGTACTCCCGAGAGTGGCTTAAAAAATAAATTGAAGTAGACTTGTGTTCAGACTCCTCCAATCTGCTCGACCTATTCTATAAGGTTGTCGGAGAATGCAATAAGGCTGTCAGCTGACAGCCTTATTGCGTTTGAAAATTTCCTTATTGCGCTGGCTGGCACAATAAGGAAAAATACGGATTATCGGCACATGTTGATGGCCGAAATTATCTGAAAAAAGCACTTTTCCCGCCTTTTTTCGCAAAAAACAAAGAGAAAAATGGTTTGTTCCTTTCTTTTTTCGAACGGCTCAACGTTTTTTCGTAAGAATCTTAAGATGTGTTTTTCTAGAACGAAAAAGTGAGTTGTCAAATTAAAGGGCAGTTTTCTTAGCTTTGCTGCATCATTGCGCATACGGTTTTTGCCACTGATTTGATAAAAGCAGGAGTTCCACCCTACGGAGACATTGTAGGGCGGAACTCTTATGACGATCTTTATTTCTAATTGCGTTGTAACTTCTGTGGGGGAAGCTGAGGCTTAGAGTCGCTCATAGTCCCAGTCGTCAATGGCGTGTCCCCAGTTTTCATTGACCAAGCGGACGGTTTCGGGCTTGTAAGCATATTTGTTCTTCTTGTAGCCCTTCTTTGCATTAACGTATTGTTCGATGGCCGTATGTGCCTCGTTCCAACCTGGGATTTGCAAAGAGGAGTAAATATTCTCCGTCATGGTAAGTGCATCTTGCTCGAAGTCTTCAAACTTCACTTCGATGAGATTTCCCTCCGGGATATAAACTTTGTCGGCTTGGTATTTGTCGTAGAGCTTTGTGTAGGTCGTCAGGATATTCTTCACGATTTCTTCCTCCGAGATGTCTTGCAACTTGAGAGGCTGAATGGTGTTGGTGAAGAAAGAGCGCGTGGATTCAAATACGGTGTAGGGATTTCGCATCAAGTAGATAAACTTGGCATTTGGGAACATCTTGACCAGTTCCTTTACACGGCCCGTGTGGGGCGGGTTCTTGGAGAGAAACTGCGTGCCGCTGGTGTTCCAAAGGGCTATCTTGATGACTTTGATAAACTCCTCCTCGAAGCGTTTGAGTTCTTTCGGCGTGATGTCCTTGAAGAGCAAATACTTATCGGCATATTCCTGCCAGTACTTCGGCAAGTACCACATGTTGTAATAAGTGTAGGGCATGGAATTTGTCATCGCAAATTCCTCCTCCTGCGGTAGATCGACGGCCAATTCCATGTTGTCCGTGGGGCGATGGCTCGGCATGAGCCACGACATACTTTTCTTGAAGAACGCTTGCCCAAACATCATGAGATGCGGGAATACTGTCTGATAGGTCGTATTATAACCGAAGTGCTTATCGCAGGACAAAACATTGTGGACAAAGGTCGTTCCTGACCGCCAGTGCCCCAGAATGAACACGGGATCGTGCTTCAGCGGTTGGTTGGCCAAACGTTTCTGATAGCAACTTTCTTGTATAGGCGCGAGGATGGACAGCAGACGACAAACGGCAGTAGTGAGGCGATATTTCCCACGATAGTTCTTATCGATTTCACGGTCTTGAAGAATTTCCTTATAAGTGTTCCAGTCTGCCCCTACGAGGTTGTTGACTGGCAGCTTGTCGAATTGAATAAGTCCCATAATAGTCTTGATTTTTTGCAAAGTTACATTATTGTGTGCAATATTTCCTTATGCGATTCAAAATAAGCAATAAAGGAAAGCTCCTCTTGTGTTGTGGAGCAGAAGTGTTGCATCTGAAAAAGCCAACAGCGGAAAGCTCCCGAAGAAGCTTTCCGCTGTTGATAGAAATAGGTTGAAAATATCTATGAGCCGTTAGTCCAGTCCTTCCCACGAGGTGTAGGGCTGAAAGTTGGAGCTTTCAGTTTCTCCTTCAAGGATCTCGCCATGCGTATCCTGCTGGCGTGACCATTGCTCGTAGCTTTCTTTGCTGGATATAATGAAATCGGCGAACGTGCTTCTTGTGCTTATGTTTATCACTCTGTTCTGGGGCTTTTTGTAGGCTTTCATTTATGTATTAATTCTTGTTGCGAAACGTTTTGTTTATGAGGAGGAGAACTATTCCTATTATTCTTGCCACTTCTCGTTTTGTATTAAAATCTGTTTGTATGTGTAGCACACGCAAATTAATATTAGCGATGCGCGGAGTTGAGATACGATTTATTGCTATAAATCTCTTTGTAAAAGTAAAGAGCAAGAAGGGTTCAGATCACTATAGAATCCTGAAGCAGGCGCAAAGGTAGGCTTTTGCCGTGAAAGGAAAAAGAAATAAAGACTTTTTGTGAGATTCTCCACGAGGCAGAGCAGTATATTTTCGAAAGAAAAAGGTCTGACTTTCGCCTGCAAAATGAGCGTTCAACGGGTATAAGTTGGTGAGAAAAGTTTGTTTTCAACGAATATAGTTGTAGTTGTCATATTACAATGTTACTTTTGTCTATAAATAGAAAAGACTTTATGAAAACTTATTTAGTGACAGGAGCTGCCGGATTTATCGGCGCAAACTATTTGAAGTATATTCTCAAGAAGTACGAGGATGTTCGCGTGGTTGTTCTTGACCTGCTGACCTATGCGGGCTATCTCGGCACAATTGCTGAGGACATCGACCACGACAGGTGCGAATTTGTGCGTGGCGACATCGGCAACCGTCAGTTGGTGGATGAGCTCTTTACGAAATATCGCTTTGATGTGGTGGTAAACTTTGCCGCAGAGAGCCATGTGGATCGCTCTATTGAGAATCCGCAGCTCTTTCTTCAGACCAATATTCTCGGCACGCAGAATTTGCTCGATTGTGCTCGCCGCGCGTGGGTGACGGGAAAAGATAAGCAGGGCTATCCCACTTGGCAACCCGGCGTTCGCTTCCACCAGGTTTCTACTGATGAGGTCTACGGCTCGCTGGGCGATGAAGGATTTTTCACAGAAGAAACTCCGCTGCAACCGCACAGCCCATACAGTGCCTCAAAGACAAGTGCCGACCTCGTAGTGTGTGCTTACCACGACACTTACAAAATGCCCGTCAGCATTACGCGTTGCTCCAATAACTATGGACCTTATCAATTCCCCGAAAAGCTAATTCCGCTAATTATCAATAATATCCTTGAAGGTAAGCAACTTCCTGTTTATGGGCAAGGAACAAATGTTCGCGACTGGCTGTATGTGGAAGACCACTGTAAGGCTATCGACCTCGTGGTTACGAAGGGCAAAGACGGAAGTATATACAACGTGGGCGGTCACAATGAGCGGCAGAATATCCAGATTGTGAAAATCATCATCCGCACTATTCGCCGCTTGATGGAAGAGAACCCGCAGTTCCGCGTTCTGCTGAAGCGCCAAGATGGCCTTGAATGGATCAACGACGACCTTATTAGTTTTGTGAAAGATCGCTTGGGCCACGACCAGCGCTATGGCATAGATCCCAGCAAAATAAAGGCCGACTTAGGTTGGTTCCCCGAAACGACCTTTGAAGTAGGCATAGAGAAAACCATTCGCTGGAATCTCGAACACCATGATTGGATTGAAGATGTGAGCGGGGAAGATTATCAAGAATACTACGAGAGAATGTATAAATAGGAGTATACTTTCTCCTCTCTAGAATGTGTTTTTTGTTGTCACGTCGTCACGCCGTCACGATTGGGATTGAGCTGCTTGAAATAGTAACTATTATGTCTGTGACAACAGTGTGACAACAACAGTACGGATAAGGGATATTGAACACCAGAAAGGCAGGACAGCCACAGAGTTCTTGTGAACTTGTGGCTGTCCTTATGTTTGTGATGCTTATCTCCCATTGGTTTTGAAGCGCAATGGGGGAGTGAGTCGTTTTTTACTTTCTGATGATCGTTGCCTCTCGATCTGGGCCTACGCTGACAATAGAAATGCGCGTTTTGAGTTCGCGCTCCAAATAGTCGATATAGGACTGGAAAGCTGCAGGGAAGTCGCGCTCGTCGCGAATTTCAGTAAGCGGTGTTTTCCAACCGGGAAGATCTTCATAAACTGCCTCCCAGCCTTCTGTATCGTAAGGCATCGTCGTGCTTTGTTCGTTGCCCCTCTTGTAAGCTGTACACACGCGGATGGTTTCAAAGCTGTCGAGCACGTCGCCCTTCATCATAACGAGATCTGTCACACCGTTGATCATGATGGCATACTTCAGAGCCACGAGGTCAACCCATCCGCAGCGGCGGTTGCGGCCTGTAACTGCGCCGTACTCATTGCCAATGTGGCGGATAGTATCTCCAGTTTCGTCGAAGAGCTCAACGGGGAACGGACCTGAGCCAACGCGCGTGGAGTAGGCCTTGAAAATGCCGAAAACGCGATGGATGTGGCGAGGAGCAACACCCAGACCCGAGCAAACACCACCTGCTGTGGTTGACGACGAACTAACAAAGGGGTAAGTTCCGTGGTCTATGTCGAGCAGCGAACCTTGTGCGCCTTCTGCCAAGACGTTTTTGCCCTCTTCCAAGAGGCGGTTGATTTCGATTTCAGTATCTGAGAGTTGGAATTTCTTTAAGTATTCCACGCCTTCCATCCAGCGCTTCTCTTCTTCCGTAATGTCGTAGTCGGTGAAGTGTAAGTCGTTGAGGATTTGGATATGGCGTGCTTTCAGTTTTTCGTATTTCTCTTGGAAGTTATCGAGGATGTCGCCAACGCGAAGTCCCACGCGGGCAGCCTTATCTGAATAAGTCGGGCCGATACCCTTACCCGTTGTTCCCACTTTTGCTTCGCCTTTCGCAGCTTCATAAGCGCGGTCGAGCACGCGATGGGTTGGCAGGATGAGATGTGCGCGCTTGCTGATGTGCAGGCGGTTTGTGAGCGAGTAGCCAGCTGTTTCGAGTTCGTTTGCCTCGGCCATAAAGAGGTCGGGAGCAATGACGCAGCCGTTGCCGATAATGTTCACCTTGTTTTCATCAAATATACCAGAGGGTATAGAGCGGAGAACAAATTTTTTCCCATCGAAGATGATGGTGTGGCCAGCGTTAGGGCCGCCTGCAAAGCGTGCAACGACGTCGTACTTCGGTGTGAAGTAGTCTACAACTTTTCCTTTGCCTTCGTCACCAAAGACAATGCCCAGCAGGGCGTCAACTTTTCCTTGTGCCATAGTTGTACAATAATTTTTCGCAAAGATATTGATTTCTCCCCATAATGGGGAATATTTCTTCCTAATAAATATGACGACTGCGCGGCAGAGGATAGTGGTTCTGTGTTTGGAAAGCAGAAAAAGAAAACTGCCACCTGTGAGACATCAGGTGGCAGTCGTCGGAATTCAAATGGAATTTATTTATCGAAGTAACGCTTGTAGAGACCAGCGAAGCCGCGTCCGTGGCGAGCTTCGTCGCGTGCCATTTCGTGAACTGTGTCGTGGATAGCATCCAAGCCGAGTTCTTTAGCGCGCTTAGCAATGCGGTTCTTATCTTCACATGCGCCAGACTCTGCAATCATACGCTTGTAAAGGTTGGTCTTAGTATCCCAAACATTGTCGCCGAGCAGTTCGCAGAATCTTGAAGCGTGGTCAGCCTCCTCAAAAGCGTAGCGCTTGAAAGCTTCAGCAATTTCGGGGTAGCCTTCACGGTCGGCCTGGCGGCTCATAGCAAGGTACATACCTACCTCGCTGCACTCACCCATCCAATGAGCATTTAAGTCTTTCTTCATCTCCTCGTCGCAGTCAGCTGCAACACCAATCTTGTGCTCAACAACAAAGTTCAGTTCGTCTTCCTTCACTTCCTTGAACTTGTCAGCTTTAACGTGACATACTGGGCATTCTGCCGGTGCTTCATTACCTTCGTGAACATAGCCACAAACGGTACAAACGAATTTTTTCTTCATAATGTAGTAAATCTTTAAATTGTTATGTTATGCTTTTGTTTCTTCGCAGTGGGGACATACACCTCGGAAGGTCAGCTCCGTTTCTGCTACCGAAAAACCTTGTGGAAGATCGGCGCTGTTGCGCATCCGTCGCGTGGTGGCTGGGATGTCGTAAATGCGCCCACACTGGGTGCAGTAGAAATGTGCATGAGGCTCCATGTTACTATCAAAGTAAGATTTTGTTTCATCAATATGGAGCATCATGGCAGCCCCGTTGTCCACGAGCAGACGCAGCGTGTTGTAAACTGTGGTCTTGGAAAGGGTGGGGACTTCTGCTTTCAGTGCGTTGTAAATCTCATCAACAGCAGGATGCGTACGATGTTCCAGCAAGTAGCCCATCACTGCCAAGCGCTGGATGCTGGGCTTGATGCCGTGCTTGAGGAGGTAGTCGTATGTTTCTTGCTTATTTGACATGATTTATTATTTGTAATCGTTACAATCTTAAAACTGATGCAAAATTACATACTTATTTTGAACCGTGCAAGTATTCTGCCGAAAAAAATCGTATGCGACCTAATTTTTTTCTTTCATCTGTGGTTTTCCTACTTTAGTTCTCACGCGCGCGTATATATAGATGTCTATGCTTACTGCCTATTCTGTTTACATACGGTCTTGCTCTTCTAAATGTTAAAAGAGGGATTGTTTCTAAAAGGAGTGGTATGTGCCTAAAATTTTCAGCTTTTCAATTCTTATATTTCCGTTGAAATTTTCAGCTTTCCTTATTGCGTTGGTCTGTATTGTTGCTTTTGTTGAGCGAAAGGTAGAATCTTCATTGTCGGTTTCCTTATCCTGTCAGCCAGCACAATAAGGGTGTCGGCTGACGCAATAAGGATGTTGGCCGACAGCCTTATTGTATTTGTCAGCAACCTTATTGGGCGGACAGTTCTGCAGTCTTTCTTTGCAGGCATCTCTATTCCAAGTTGGATTTCAAGCGATTCTCGGCCGCGTAGATTCAGAAGTTTTTAGACAAAATCAAGGAAAACGGCCCTTTTCTTTGCGCGGTTGAAGACCATCTCAGTTGTACCGCGAAAAGTTTTTTGAAAAAAATCTCTCTAAATAGTTGCAGAGTTCAAAACAAGTATTTAGTTTTGCAGTGTAATATTAAAGTAGTACACTATTATACTCAAACTACTATGGTAAATATAGAGAATCTTCAGTTCAGTTATGGGAGGAAGTATCGCCCAGTGTTTACGGATTTCTCCATCTCACTAAAGCCAGGCTGCATTTATGGCCTGCTCGGAAAGAACGGTACGGGAAAGAGTACATTATTATATATAATGTGTGGTTTGTTGCAGCCGCAAGGCGGTACGGTTGAGGTGATGGGCGGCAACCCTCGTGCGCATCAGCCCCAGATTATTGGCGAGATATTTCTCGTACCCGAAGAAGTGGAGTTGCCCGCAGTGCGCCTCCGCGACTATGTCAAACTGAACGCTCCCTTCTATCCGCGCTTCTCTCAAGAGGTGTTGCAGCAATGTTTGTCCGATTTTGAACTCACCGATGATTTGCGCCTCGACCAACTCTCCATGGGGCAGCGCAAAAAAGCCTTTATGAGTTTTGCGCTCGCCACTCAGGTGCGTCTCATTCTGATGGATGAGCCTACTAACGGTTTAGACATTCCCTCGAAAAGCATTTTCCGCAAGGTGGTTTCCTCCAACATGAGTGAGGAGCAAACGATTGTGATTTCCACTCATCAAGTGCGCGACATCGATTCGCTACTCGACCATATCATCATTATGGACAATTCGCAAGTTTTCCTCAATGCCTCCGTGGCTGAGATTACGCAACAGTTGGCTTTCGAGTTCCGCCCGATGGGTGCCTCCGTAGACGATGCTCTCTATGCTCAACCCTCGTTGCAAGGTGTGGCTGTGGTGGTTCCGAACGATGGAACAAAGGATACGCCCATCAATCTGGAACTACTTTTCAATGCTTTTATGCTAAAAAAAGACTTGTTGAAGCATTTGCGCGCCTGAAAGAATCGGCAGCAGCTCCCTACTAAGTAAAAATAACCTTTTCAACTTAAACAATACGAATATGCAATCATTCAGTTTTCAGCGCCTCGTCCTGCTTATCAAGCGCGACCTTGGTCAGAACAAAAAAGGATATATGATCACCCTTGGTGTGCTCTTCTCTCTATATATGTTTGTTGTGTGGTTTGGCCGTGATGTAGTATCCTCATCTGATAATCCTGTGGCACTGGCAGCCTCCTTGAATATCTTTATTTATTATATCACACTTTTCGGTCTCTCCTATGTGTGTGCTGGACTATGTGCCGACCAGACAACACGGGGTGGGCGTATCGCCGCAGGTATGCTGCCAGCAACCAATGCCGAGCGTTTTGTCTCTCGCTTTATTATCCTGACGTTTGGGTATATCTTTTTTGCTATTATTCTGTATCTTATCACCGACGGTCTGTGGCTACTCTTGGGTTGGATGTTAGGAAAAGATTATCCCAGCTTGCTCTTGAACTGGACCTCTTTGACACTGACATTTATTCAAATGAATTTCGATGAAGGAGGCTATACTTTTCCGAGCATAGTTCCAACGTTGTATATATTTCTCTCTATTCTCAACGGGATAGCCTTAAATATGTTTGCCAGTGCGCTCTTCAATAAGCATCCCTTTATGAAGATTATTTTGTTGGGCTTCATCATTCAATTTATTGTAGGAGTAGTGGTTGTAGCCTTCTCTTTGGTGAGTCCTTATTTTTGGCTGTATATACCGAGACACATCTCGTATCAATATGTAGCTCTTGTTGTTCTGGGTTTGCAAGCCCTCAGTGCAGCGGTGTTCTTCTCCCTTAGCTACTGGCTTTTCTGCCGCAAGCAGGTCATTCAGTATCGCTACTTCTAAATTTTTGCCAGTAGTGCTGCTCCTTGAGAGCCACGCCCTGAGCTAAAAAATGTAGGAAAAAATGATTGTTTTATGAATTTCAAAGACGCAAATCCCATATATTTGCAGATAGCTGAGCGAATATCCGAAGAGATCCTTGCTGGAAAGTTTTCTTCCAACGAGCGTATTCCCAGCGTTCGCGAATATAGCGCGCTCTTGGAGGTGAATATCAACACCGCCGTTAAGGCTTACGATTATTTGTCTAACCAAGGCGTAATCTATAATAAACGCGGTATGGGCTATTTCGTGTCGCCCGACGCGATAGAGCATATCCGCGAATCCAACCGCAAGCAATTCATGGAGGAAACCTTACCCGAAGTGTTCCGACAAATGAAGTTGCTTGGAATTGACTTTAACCAAATTCAAACAGAATGGAACAAACAACGATGATACACCTTGACGGAATCCATAAGACCTATCAAGGCGCACAACCCTTGCACGTGCTGAAGGGTATCTCTCTTGACATAAAGAAAGGAGAGTTCGTGTCCATCATGGGAGCCAGTGGTAGCGGCAAGTCCACCTTGCTCAATATCTTGGGAATCCTCGACAACTACGACGAAGGAGAATACCTGCTCAACGGCGTGTTGATGAAAAATCTCAGCGAAACGAAAGCGGCAGATTATCGCAACCGTATGATTGGTTTTATCTTCCAATCTTTCAATCTCATTCCCTTTAAGAACGCTATGGAGAATGTGGCTCTTCCGCTTTACTATCAAGGTGTGAGTCGTCGCAAACGCAATGCGTTGGCACTGGAGTATCTTGAGCGCTTGGGCTTGAAGGAGTGGGCGCACCATTTGCCCAGCGAACTCTCCGGCGGTCAGAAGCAGCGTGTGGCCATTGCCCGCGCCATCATCACTCATCCCCAGATAATTCTGGCCGATGAGCCCACCGGCGCGCTCGACTCAAAGACGAGTGAGGAAGTGATGCAGCTGCTGCGCGACCTCAATGAGAAAGAGGGCATGACCATTGTGGTGGTGACACACGAAAGCGGAGTGGCCTATCGCACGCATAAAGTGATTCATATCAAGGACGGCATCATCGGAAAGATTGAAGAGAACAAGACGTTGGAAGGTCAGCCCTATCTGAAATAAGGAAGTATTCATCTAAAAACAAAACGATTGTGTTTGACGATTTAGGAGAAATATGGACGCATCTGAAGCTTAATAAGCTGCGTACAGCCCTGACGGGACTCTCCGTCAGTGTAGGAATCTTCCTGCTCATCACGCTGCTTGGTTCGGGCAACGGACTTATCAATGCTTTCAAAGCCAATCAAGGCGGAATGGCTATGGATGTTGTGAAGGTGTATCCTGGAATAACAGACGAAGCTTATGGTGGTTGGGAAAAGGGTAGAGAAATTCAACTCGACAACCGCGACATCCGTATGGCCAGCGGACAATTCAGCGACCGTGTGAGGGAAGCCGCTGGACAGATTTCGCTCAGCGGTGGAACGATGAGTTATGGCGACCGCTCTTTCTCAGCTTCGCTCGGAGGCTATTATCCTGCCAATGAGCATATCAATAAACTCAAAATGATTTATGGGCGTTATATCAACAACAAAGATATGGAAGAGCGCCGCAAGGTTATTGTGCTGAGCGAGAAAACGGCAAAGCAGTTTTTCCCGATTGTTTCCGACGCCATCGGAAAGTCGTTGCGCGTGGACGGTAACGTATATGCTGTAGTAGGCATCTTTAGCGATGAAGGCCGCTTCGGAGGAATGGAAGGACACATTCCTTTCACAACGTTGCAACTCATCTATAAGACTGGGCAAAAGGTGGATCAGTTGACGCTCCAAACGCGTAATATCTCCGATGCAGCCAGCGACAGTATTTTCCAACGTGATTTCAAAAAGGCAGAAGCAGGGATTCACTCATTTTCTCCCACTGATGAAGGAGCAATATGGATGTTTAATACGGCTGTTGGAGCAGAAGAAACCGACAAAGCTATGGGGTATCTCAACACCGCCCTTTGGGTCATCGGTCTCTTGACCTTGCTCAGCGGAGTAGTGGGCATTTCTAATATTATGCTTATCACAGTGAAAGAGCGCACCCATGAGTTCGGCATTCGCAAAGCGCTGGGGGCACGTTCGTGGAGCATTCTGCGCAGCGTCTTGCTCGAAAGTGTTATCATCACAGCTATCTCGGGCTATATAGGCCTTGTGTGCGGAATTCTGATGACGGAATATCTCAACGCTACGGCCGGACAGGAAACGATGACTGTTGCCGACCAAACTATGTACACTTTTCTCAATCCAACGGTCAATATGACTGTGGCAATAGAGGCTTTGTTCGTGTTGATTATTGCTGGATTGGTGGCAGGTTTCTTTCCTGCGTGGAAAGCTGTGAGAGTGAAACCGATTGAAGCACTTAATGCACATTAAAATTATGAGAATATTCGATTTAGACAAATGGTCGGAGACGTTCGAAACGTTGATGCGCAATAAGTCGCGAAGTTTCCTGACGGCTTTTGGTATATTCTGGGGACTGTTTATGTTTTCGCTGCTGATGGGTGGAGGCCAGGGACTGGAAAGTTTGATGGCGAAAAACTTTGAAGGAATTGCACAAAATTCTTGCTTTCTCATTCCTAGGCAGACAACGAAGACTTATAAAGGTTTGCAGAGCGGACGTCAGTGGAATTTGCGTGCTGCTGATGCTCAATTGCTCAAACATAGAGTGAAGGGCATAGACCTTTGCGAACCAGTGATATTGGGAGAGAATCCAACACCTCGTTACAAGGATAAAACTACATATGGAACAGTGAAGGGCGTGAACCCTGAATATGCTGCTATGGAGAATCCTCATATAATATATGGGCGCTTTATCAATCAGACGGATTGTGATCAGGGGCGGAAGGTTTGTGTCATTGGTATGCGCGTACGCGAGGAACTGTTCCCCGATACGCCCAACCCCTGCGGGAAGTTTATTGAGATGGATTCTATCTATTATGAAGTGGTGGGCGTGAGTAATATGAAGTCGAACGTCGGTACGGGCGGTGGTAATTCGCAGCAAACCATTATGCTTCCCTTTACTACGGCGCAGAAAATCTACCAGAAAGGCGACCGCGCCGATATGCTGGTGTACACCGCAGCCCCCGGCCACACCGTTACAGAGATTGAAGCAGCGGTGAATACAGTGATAAAAGAAGAACACCTTATTGCACCCGATGACGATCAAGCGCTTTTCTCTATCAACTTAGAGAAGTTGTTCCAAGTCATTGACAACCTCTTCGCTGGCATTCGTTTCCTCGTTTGGCTCATTGGTATCGGCACGCTCATCTCAGGTACAATTGGCGTTTCCAATATTATGATGGTCACTGTGAAGGAGCGCACCACAGAAATAGGTATTCGCCGCGCCATTGGTGCCCGCCCCTCCAACATTCTCTGGCAGATAATGGCCGAGAGCTTGGTGCTAACCCTGTTTGCAGGCCTCTCGGGAATCATTATCTCCGTTCTGATTTTGCAAGGCGTAGAGATAGGCGTTGCAGCAGGTACGGGAGTCGAAGCTAAGTTTCAGTTATCGTTTGGTATGGCCCTGTCTGCCTTTGGCGTCTTAATGTTGCTCGGCACTCTGGCCGGTGTAGCTCCCAGTTTGCGCGCTTTAGCCATCAAGCCCATTGAGGCTTTGACGGACGAATAATACAAATCCATCATTTTAATACAGTAAATAACAAACAAAAGATATTATGAAGAAGTTCTTTAAAATCCTGCTCTTGGTTGTAGCAGTGGTATTGTTCATCGGAACGTTTGTATTCCTCTATCAGAAGTCGAAGCCAGAAGTCATAGAGTATGAAACTTACGATGTGCAGGAGCGGACACTCGAGAAAACCAGTGTGCTCACCGGCGATATAGAGCCGCGCGACGAAGTCCTTGTTAAACCGCAAATTTCGGGCGTTATCTATGAGCTTTGTAAGCAGGCTGGCGAAGAAGTGAAAGCAGGCGAAATCATCGCTAAAGTAAAGGTAATCCCCGATATGCAGTCGCTCGCTTCTGCCGAAAGCCGAGTGCGTTTAGCTACAGTTAATCTGGAACAAGCAAAGGTGGACTATCAGCGTGAAAAGAAACTTTATGATGAGCAGTTGGTATCGGCCGATGAATACGACAAAGTACGCCAGACCTACCGACAAGCCAAGGAGGAATTGTTAGCAGCCAACGATAATTACGAGATTGCAAAGAACGGCGTGTCCCGCTCCCAAGCACAGATGAGCACCACGCTCATCCGCTCCACTGTGAACGGCCTGATTCTCGACATTCCTGTGAAAGTCGGAACCAGCGTAATTATGTCGAACTCCTTCAATGATGGTACGACGATTGCCACTGTTGCCAACATGGGCGACCTTATTTTCAAAGGTCAGATAGACGAGACCGAGGTGGGCCGCGTTCATACGGGAATGCCTATGAAGATTACAGTGGGCGCTCTGCAAGACCAATCATTTACGGCCACTTTGGAATACATCTCTCCGAAGGTGGAAGCAGCCACTACATCCAGCGCCAACAAGTTTGAAATCAAGGCAGCAGTGAAGATGCCCCACGGAGTCAACATTCGTTCAGGCTACAGCGCTAATGCCGAGATTGTGCTGGATCGTCTGACCAATGTGCTCTCTGTTCCTGAAGGTGCAGTGACTTATGAGAACGGACGCGCCTATGTGCAGGTGCTTACGGCAGCCACACCGCAAACGTTTGCTAAACGAGAGGTAAAGACTGGTGTGAGTGATGGTATGTATATCCAGATTCTTTCCGGTTTGAAGAAAGGAGAGAAAGTGCGTGGCAATCAGAAAGCGCAAGAATCCATCCAAGCCAGTAAAGGAACTGACGAAAAATAAAGTATAGTTCATAAGTTGAAGCTCATGCTTAAAATCCAAGACTAATGAAACGAACCATCCTATCCATACTGAGTTTGCTGTCCCTAACGGCAGTTGCTCAGAAACCTATGACGCTGCGTGAGTGTATAGATTATGCGCTCAATCGCAACGTGCAGGTGAAACAGAGTGCGCTACAACGTCAGCAGGAAGAAGTGAACCTCTCAACGGCCAAGAATGCTCGGTTACCCGAAGTAAGCAGCGGCGCAAATCAGAGCTTTAGTTTCGGGCGCGGTCTGACGGCGCAAAACACCTATGTGAGCCGCAACACGGCTAGCACAGGCGTAAGCGTCAGTGCTTCTCTGCCGCTCTTTACAGGTTTTCGCATTCCTAATCAGAAGAAGCAAGCCGAACTCAATCTCCAAGCTGCAACGGCCGACTTGGAGAAAGTGCGTGAGGATTTGAGTGTGCAGATTGCTCAAGCCTATTTGCAGGCACTCTATCAGAAAGAAATGATCAATGTGGCTAAAGAACAACTTTCGCTCAGCCGCATTCAGTATGAACGCATTCAGAGAGTGTATGACGCGCAGAAAGCAAGCGGACTGGAGGTGAACGAAGCCAAGAACACCGTGGCGCAGGACGAACTCGCTCTGGTGCAGAATGAGAATAACTACAAATTGGCACTGCTCGATTTGAGTCAACTCATAGAGATGAGCACGCCCGACTCCCTCGACGTCATCGCGCCCGCAATGATGCAACCACAGCCAGTAGGAGGGAATCCGGAGGCGATATTTGAAGAAGCCGTCATGAGTAAACCCGCCATCCGCGCACAGAAGTTGCGTATCGAAAGCGCGCAGAAAAGCATCGATATAGCCCGTGCAGGCTATTGGCCAACTCTTTCTCTCAACGGCGGTCTCGGTACTTCTTATTACCATGTCAATGGAGGCACAAATCCCGCTTTTGGGCGTCAGTTTAAGGACAACTTCAATAAGAGTATAGGTATATCTTTAAGTATTCCTATCTTCGACCATTTCCAAACTCGCAATAGCATCCGTTTGGCTAAAATCAACTACGAGGGACAGCGTGTGCAGCTCGATCTGGCGCAGAAGGATTTGTACAAAGAGATACAAACAGCTTGGTACAACGCCGTTGCAGCACAGAAGAAATACGAAGCTTCGCGCAGCGCAGAAGAAGTGGCTCACGAGAGTTTCGTGATGATGACAAAAAAGTTTGAATACGGGAAGGCCAATGCCACAGAATATAACGAGCAAAAGACAAAGTATGCCAACGCTCAGACCAACCGCATCAATGCTCAGTACGAATACGTGTTTCGCAACATCATCCTTGATTTCTACAAGGGTACGCCTATACAATAACAATATATAAGCATTCATTTATTTATGGAAAACTTTTTGGAAGCCCGTCACATCGTGAAGCGTTTTGCCGAACATACGGCACTCAACGATGTGAGTGTGGAAGTACCTCGCGGCCAAATCTTCGGACTCTTGGGCCCGAATGGTGCGGGAAAGACCACCCTTATCCGCATCCTCAACCGCATAACAGCTCCCGATCAGGGAGAAGTCTTTTTTGATGGCCGACTGCAAGAGCCCACCGACGTGCAGCGCATAGGTTATCTGCCAGAGGAGCGTGGACTCTACAAGAAAATGAAAGTGGGCGAACAAGCTATTTATTTGGCACAGCTCAAAGGCCTCTCGCGCAGCGAAGCCGAGATGCGTCTCCGCACCTGGTTTGAGAAGTTCGACATCATGCCTTGGTGGAACAAGAAATTAGAGGAACTCTCCAAGGGAATGGCTCAGAAAGTGCAGTTCATTATCACGGTGCTCCACGAACCCGATTTGCTCATTTTCGACGAGCCTTTTTCTGGTTTCGACCCCGTCAATGCCGAGCAGCTTAAGCAGGAAATCCTCGAACTCAAGGAAAAGGGCCACACCATTATCTTCTCCACTCACAATATGAGTAGTGTGGAAGAAATCTGCGACACCATCGCGCTCATCAACCACTCCCAGGTGGTGCTCAAAGGCAATGTGCAAGAAGTGAAGAGCCAGTTCCGCACTGGGCTTTACGACCTCGTGACCACCAGCGCATCTCTCCAACCTGTCGACGGCGTGTTTAGCATCATCGGCAACAGAAGTATTTCCGGCGTTCATCGCTATTCGCTGCGCAAAGCAGAAGCTGTGGACAACAACCAACTGGTGGAAGCTTTGGCACGCCAAGTTGAAATCCGCAGTTTTGCCGAGCAAATGCCCACGATGAACGATGTGTTCCTCAACGTAGTAGGCCAAGACGCCACTTGGGCTGATCAACAAATTGAAAACAAATAAGCAAGCGTCATCATGAATAAGATTCTGATTATCATTCAGCGCGAATTTCTGAAGCGCGTAAAGAAGAAGAGTTTCATCGTACTCACGATTTTGATGCCGTTTATTCTGGCCGCACTCGTTATGGTGCCGTTGTGGCTTTCCACTATCGAGAACGATGAGCAGTCCAACATTGCCGTTGTCGACAATACGGGCCACTATTTCCCCGTGCTGAAGGACACGCAAACATTCCATTTCGTGTTGATGCCCAAAGTCCTTCCCGATATGAAGTCCGACAGCTCTTCTTTTGAAGCCGTTGTGAACATAACGGCCGATCTGAGTAAGAACCCAAATGCCATCACCATTTTCAGTCGGAAAGAAGTTTCGGGAGGGCTGCTCTCCTATGTAGAGTCGCAAATCAATGAGCAAGTGCGCAAGGACAAACTTGCCGCCTCTGGTGTGCCAGAATTGGACAAAATCATCGACGACATAGATCAAGATATTAGTATTTCCACAGTGAAGTGGGACAAAGAGGGACAAGCTACTTCCTCCAATACTGAAATAGCTATCGGAGCAGGTTTCATCTTCACTTTCCTCATCTATATGTTTGTCATGGCTTATGGCGGTATGGTGATGCAAAGCGTGATAGAAGAAAAAACCAATCGCATTGTCGAACTCATGGTGAGCAGCGTCAAACCTTTCCAGCTCATGATGGGAAAAATCATAGGTATAGCTCTCGTTGGCTTTGTTCAACTCATCATTTGGGGAATCTTGTTCACGATTATCCTCACTGTAGCCACAGCCATCTTTGGTCCTGAAGTCACGCAGTCGGCAGCTGCGACTCAGCCGATGATGGGAGCAGCATCGCAGATGCCTATGAGCGAAGTGTCGGGCGATACTGTTGAGATTCTCTCCGCCTTGAAGAATCTGCCTTATCTGGAACTGATGTTGATGTTCGTACTCTACTTCATCGGAGGCTACCTGCTCTATGCAAGTTTCTTTGCTGCTGTAGGTGCAAGCGTTAATGAGCAAGAAGATAGTAGCCAGTTCGTACTGCCCGTCACGCTTATCATGGTTTTCGGACTTTATGCCGCCATGTATAGCGTTAACAATACGGACGGTCCCTTAGCTTTCTGGGCAAGTATCTTCCCGCTGACATCTCCCATCGTTATGATGGTGCGCATCCCCTTCGGTGTTCCTCTTTGGCAGGAAGCTCTCAGCATCGTGCTTCTCTATGCTTCTGCCATCGGTATGGTATGGGTAGGCGCCAAGATTTATCGTGTTGGCATCTTGATGTATGGTAAGAAACCCTCTCTCAAAGAGATGATAAAATGGTTGAGATACAAATAATCTCTACTTGCTAAAAGATATAAACATCTCCTCCCTCTCTGTCCGCAACTCATAGCAATATGTGTTGCGGACAGTTTTTTTGCCCAATAGGAGCATTCTCCATTAGCAATGCCTTTGGCTGTTTCGGAAGTAGCGATAATATGTTCGTGTCTTCAAAAGTTCTCGTCAAAAATATTCGTATTTTATGGCTTCGCGAATGGCTCGAAATCCAATTTAAAGTAAGATGCTCGCCAGAAGAGTCCGACTCGTCCGCCCCGTCCGATAAGGCTATCGGTGAATACAATAAGGAAATTTGAAAATCCAATAAGGCTATCAGCTTACAGCCTTATGATGTCAGCTGATAGAATAAGGAAAAAAGCGTTGTTTCGGCATGTATTGAACACTAAATCTGTGGAAAAAAGGTGCATTTTCCACTATTTCTTCTCAAAATTTGAGAAAAAGTTTGAGACAACAACTCGTTTTTGCAACTACTCAACTCTTTTTGAAACACTTTTTAGGATTCCTGACTCTACAATAAAAAAGTCGATTGTAAAGATAAAGGGCAGTAAGCAGAAACAAGAGAAAGGCACGTGTTGCTTAGAGAAAAATCGGTTTTTCAGCCTTTCGTTTGCTTTTTCGAGCCGTAAGTATTACTTTTGTGGCACTAAAATCAAATTACAGACGAAGTCAATGCTCTGCGGCACTTGTGTCCCGCTCCGATATTTCTTCAACAGCTTCTGGAAAGCTCAAAGAAATATCAATTTTGGAGCTTGCATCGCTTCTCTACCGACCACAAATGGACGATTATCACGCGGAAAATAACGATTGACAAGACAGGGATTCGCTCTAAGGTGTTTCCCCGTCGTAACAAACTTGGAGGAAAGCCTAATGCGAACATTCTGGAATATCAATCAAGGCCTGCGCACGATTGAGAAATGGGAACCTAACTGCTGGACACAAGTGACGTGTCCCTCTCCCGATGATGAAGATTTTCTCTTCAACGAACTTGAAATTCCTACTTACTTTCTTGACGACATCCGAGATAAGGATGAGCGCTCTCGCTACGAATATGACGAGGGCTGGACACTGATTATCCTTCGTATTCCTTATGTGAAGGAAGTGCGAAGCCGTACCCCGCACACAACAATCCCGCTTGGTATCATTATCAACAAAGGTATTTGCGTGACGGTGTGCAACTACGAAACCAATATGATGATTGATTTCGTCAGCTATCAGCAGAAACGCAATAGTGGCTTTACCGACTCCGTCGATCTCGTATTCCGACTGTTCCTTTCCAGTGCGGTGTGGTATCTGAAACGCTTGAAACAAATCAACGTGCTGATTGAAGACGCCAAGCGCAACCTCGATCATAGCATCGACAATGAGGATCTCATTGGTTTGAGCCGTCTACAAGATAGTTTGACCTACTTCATCACCTCCATTCGTGGTAACGAAACACTGCTGAGCAAACTGAAGTTCAAGCTCCCTGTGGATGAGTTGGATGCCGACCTCATCGAGGATGTCAACATTGAGATGAATCAGGCACGGGAAACCACCAATATCTACTCAAACATTCTTGATTCGACAATGGATACCTACGCCAATATTATTAACAATAATATGTCGGGCGTGATGAAGCAGATGACCAGCGTCAGCATTATCTTGATGTTTCCCACGCTTATCGCCAGTTTGTTTGGTATGAACCTCATCAACGGCATGGAGCTTTGGGCATGGGGCTTCCCCATAGTGGTGTTGGCTTCGCTCGTTGTCACTGGAATTTTCTATTGGTTGTTCCGCAAGCGCACATGGATTTGATGCCATAAGGTGGGGCCAACTCCACACCTATATTATATATAAAAGCAAGGTGCAAAGACAGTTTTTCTACTCTTGTTGAGAAAACAAGCAGGAAGTGTAACTGTCTCTGCACCTTTTTTATGAAAACTGTCCGTTTTTTTCTTGCCTTGGCTCGTAAAAGGCAAAAAGATTTGAAAAAACTTTGCCAATACATAAAAAATAACTTTTTTTGCAATGATAAAAAAGAAGTGTCCGATGCTATGTCCCCTTGTTAAAGTATATACATCGGAAGAAAATTTACATCTCTCTCACATTAAATTGTTTATACGTTGTTACAATGGACGAAAACAAGACTACTGAAGAAGTAAAGAACGAGTCAGTAGAGGCTCAATCTAAGGAAACTGCCCCCGTAGCGGCAGAAGCTGTTGAGGCGCAAGCCCAAGTTGCTGAATCCGAACGCCCCGCCCCCGCCACTAAGGCAGAAGTCTTGGAGCGTCTGAAAGAAATAGCCCGAGAAGGTGGTAACATCCGTCGCCCCGACCTCGAAGCCCTCAAGCAGGCTTACTATCGCTATCACAGCGCAGAAGTTGTGGCTGCTCGCGAGGAGTTTGTTAAAAACGGCGGTGCTGCTGAAGATTTCAAGCCGGCTCCCGATGCCGATGAAGAAACCTTTAAGGCAGAATACAATCTGATTCGCGAACTTCGCGCCAAATCGGCTGCTGAAGAGGAGGCTGAAAAACAGGAAAACCTCAAGCGCAAACAAGCCATCATTGAGGAAATCAAAACGGCTGCCGCTTCTCCTGAAGAGGCCGACAAAAACTATGAAAAAGTAAAACAGCTTCAAGCTGAATGGAAAGAGATTAAGCAGGTTCCGGCTGAGAATGCTACTGAGCTGTGGAAAACTTATCAGCTCTACTGTGAGCAGTTCTATGATCAGCTCCATCTCAACTATGAAGCACGCCAATACGACTTTAAAAAGAATCTCGAAGCAAAATTGCGCCTCTGTGAGGCTGCGGAAAAATTAGCAGAAGAATCTGATGTGATTTCTGCCTTCCATCAGCTCCAGCAATACCACCAAGAGTTTCGCGAGGTAGGTCCTGTTGATAAAGAACACCGCGAGGAAGTTTGGAATAGATTCAAGGAGGCTTCAACAGTGGTGAACAAGCGTCATCAAGACCATTTCACAGCACTCAAAGAGAAGGAAGAAGAAAACCTCAAACTCAAGACCGCGCTCTGCGAAAAAGTGGAAGCTATCGACGTTGATAATGTGAAGGGTAACACCGACTGGGACAAACTCACCAAGAGTGTACTGGAGGTGCAAGCTGAATGGCGCACTATTGGTTTTACTCCGAAAAAAGACAATACGCAAATCTTCGAACGTTTCCGCGCCGCCTGCGATCGTTTCTTCCAACGTAAGGCCGAACACTTCAAAACACAGCGCGAGAAGTTTAGTGCCAACATCGAAGTGAAAAACAAATTGGCAGAAGCTGCTGAAGCCCTCAAAGAGAGTACAGATTGGGCTGCTACGACCAACAAACTCATTGCACTGCAAAAGCAATGGAAGGAATCTGGTCCTGTGCCCCACAAGGTGAGCGAAGCCATTTGGAAACGCTTCAACGAAGCTTGCAATTATTTCTTCGACAAAAAGAGCGAAGCCACTGGCGACCAGCGACGCGAGGAAGAAGCAAATCTCGAAAAGAAGAACTCTATCATAGCTGAACTTAGCACTTTGCTCAACGAAACTGGCGATGACCTATTGCAAAAGGTACGCGATTTGCAAGCACGTTGGAATGAGGTAGGCCATGTTCCTTTCCGCAAGAAAGAGGAAATCTACCAGCAGTATCGTGCTATCTGCGACAAGCTCTATGATCAGCTTCATGTCTCAGCACGTCGCCGCCATGTAGACAATTTCCGTCGTAAGGTAAGTGAGAAGGTTGGTAACGAACTTGATCGTGAACGCGCACGTCTCCAAGCAGCTTTCGAAGCTAAGAAGGCCGAGATTCAGAACTATGAAACAAACCTTTCGTTCTTTAGTGCAAAATCTTCCTCTGGCAATTCGCTTGTTGCTGACATCGAGAAGAAAGTGGCTCGCCTAAAAGAAGACTTGACTGAGATTACCGAAAAAATCAAGGCAATCCGTCAACAAGCAAAAGCTGAAGCTAAAAAAGACGAAGAAGCTAAGGAAAACTAAAACTTTCTGACGCTACAATATCATAAAAGGATACTCCCGTTTTGGAGTATCCTTTTTCTGTTAGAAGGAGAAGATGCAAATTTTGCTTGTTGTTCACTTACTCTTTCTACTACCATTGCTCATCGTGGACGGTAATGTCTGAAAAGCATTGGAGCGCGTGCGAAGGATGTGAAGTTGGAAACTCCAAGCATGGCCTCACCAATGCTGTAGTTTAGAGCGACATGGAACGATACAAAAGAAAAAGCCAGTGAGGACATTCCAGACTGCGAAAAAAATACTGCGATATATAGAATGGCAAAAAAGGGGACAGGACTGGAATAATAGTTATTTATCCTTAATGACGGATGTACAGAACAAGAGCCCAGCAGCAATAACGACAAGACAGACTGCCACTGTGAACACTGAAGCAACGGGGTGTTGCACAATTAGATCGTGAATAGGTTGTAAGTTTATGCTTGCTGTCATAACTCTTCTTCTTAGAATATGTTGCGAATATAACAAACAAAAGTAAAATTATGTGGAAATAGATACGGTTTTTAATAAAAATCCATAATGACGGCGGTGCAAATGATGTTGATATTTCTTTGCCATTTTACCTAAATTTCCATTCCCCAAAATACGGTAGCCGTCTTGCATACGTCTCTTCTATTTTTTAGGACAGTATCATTCGTTTAAAATCTTATATGATTTGTGGTATTTCTTCAATCGCTCTATATCCTTTTCTGTTAATTCATTCAGCCTTGTTATATCCATGTTGTCTCTTAAGTCGCAAATCTTCACTCTACGCCCGATAGGATTAGTTTTGCATCGCTGAATGAAATCCAAATAATCCTCGCCTCTCTTTCTCGACACTGATAGGACTGCATCTACTACCTCTTGTGGAAAACCAGCCATGAGTAAATATTCAGATGTTATGCCGCCATCTTCTACTGTGTCGTGGAGCAATGCAACCAGTCTGTCTTCTTGTCTGGAGCACATTCGTTCAACTCTAATAGGGTGTCCGATGTACGGTTTTCCTGCTTTATCAACCTGATCTCTATGTACTTTTTCAGCAATCTGCATAGCTCTTTCTCGAAGTTTAGTGAAATTTTTCATATTCTTTTTTGCTTATTTCATTGCCATTCATCTTAGACTCAAAAACATCTTTGTCTGTAGGATTAACCTCTACCTCTTTGCGACCTCTACGCTTGATAAAACAATTTATGGAGTCATCAATAACTTCCATTCTTAACACTATATCCTCGTAGTCATCTTTGAGATAAACTGTTCCTTTTTTGAGCTTATCATATAAATTTACTAAATCCATTGTGATTTAATTTTATATTGTAAATATAGTTATCTATTACGAGAAAACTAAAAGTTTTATCTACTGTGTGCATAGTATGATTTGGAAAGTTTTGTTAGCTCTGCTATCTTTGCTCTGTCTTTTACTCATCCCCTTATCTCTTCGTAAGATTAATGATTCATCCTCGAATTGTGTTGGCACTTTTCTTTACTCATAAATACCTGTACAATTCGGGGATGAACCTTTATGTCTTGTGCTATTAACTCTCCTCCTTAAGAGAAGAGAGAGTATGGGGTTTCCGCTTAAAACCAGAAACCAGCATCGCTGTGCTTACTGTCACCGTGGAAATTCCACCAGAAATCGAGGACAGCAGTCTTGATTTCAGTCACTCTGAAAGCTTCCATGAGCGAGCGAATTGATGTCAGATCTTTCTGTGTATAGTCCTTTGCATCGTTGCTCAACTTGTCAAAGTCCTTATCAAAAACGCTGCTATCGAGTTCTCGTTCATCACTGTCCATATAGATATTCATCGGAATAGAGAGGGTCGGCATCCATGCTTCATCCTGTAACTGGCTGGCAGAAGGAGCACAGAATTCACTTGCTTTACCAGCATTAAATTTGGAATTGCGGGCACGCATCAAGCGTATTTCGAGATTGAACTGCTTGTGGGTATGCAGAAAGCAGAAGTAACCTTTCTGACCGATAGGATTTTCCTCACCGGTGAATTTGGCCTCGTCGTGCTTGTTGGTCTTGTCCCATGGTGTTGTATCGCAATAGATATACTTGAAAAACTTGCTGGAGTTTTCATCGTCTGCCTCTTTTTCTCCACCGTAAGAAGGACGGATGTTCTTGGCTAAGAAAAAGTGTTGATAGTGTTTGTTCTCATCGTTTTCCTCGATTTGCGAAGTGATGTCCTTTCCTGATTTGTCATAATAATGAATGACAAAAGCCGACACATAATAGCCTTGGCTGCTTCCCATGAGGTTCACACTTGAGGGATTTTCGGTATCAGCTATCCACTTTCCATCATTTAAGGTATAGGTGAGTTTGTAATTTTTCCCGATATATTTGAGTTCTTTCGGTGTAGGGTTCTGATGGAAGGCATGTGGTCCATGCAGGTGTCCGTTGTAGATTTCAATCACAGCTTTAGCCGGTTTGAAGAGCGAAGGATCGAGTTCCGTACTTTCATCTGACTGCCCATCGATCACGATAGGCAGTTTTACGTTGATGTCCCACAGTCCTGTGCTGAGCAGTTTTCTGGAAGGATTATAGAAAGGAGAAGGTTTTCCATCGTCTCCGAATTTGCTTTCTGCAGCGTGAAGGAGGTCGACGGAGAGTTCAAAACGTTGCCCAGGTTTCACAAATTTGATGAGTCCCTGGAAGCCCATCGGGTTGGTATCACCGATGAAAGTGCCGTTCAGCTCATCAACATAACGGTAGTCGTAGGGCAATTCTGCCTTGTTCGTGACGCGGACAGAACTCAGTCCTCCGTTGTAATTCACTGATTTGAACATCGAGAAGAAGTGCTGATGTATCTTGTCCTGACCGAGAGTGAAGAACTGATTGTTCATCATTTCGCCCTTGTCGTTGTAATATTTCATCTTCAGGAGATAGACTACAGAGGGGGACTCAATGCTGTTCTTCACTTGGAAAGCCTTGGTACTACTTGTTACGTGCCAGCCCTCACCCTTCGTTGTCTGCCATTCAATCACCTGTGGAGGAGTAGGAGAGGGAATGAAATTAGCCATTTTGGGTGTGTTGTCGAAGGCTGCATTATCATTGAGAGTGCCTTCTTGCAAAATGAATACCGCACGGACGGGGTCCTCGTGCAGCTTGTTCTTTTTCTCATTTTCAGGATTTTCAGGGTTGCAGGCCATGAAAAAGCTGGTTGCAATAGTGCTTATGAGAAGCACAAGAGCATTTATAAAATTCTTTGTTTTCATCGTTTTATGTTTTTATTGTTTTATGTTTTTATTAAAAATTCCATGTAATCATGCAGCGCACATCACGCCCCATGTCATGGGCGTAATAGCGGCTGCGATTGGTGTACTCCTTATATTCACGATTCAGAATATTGTCGCCCATCAGGCTTATTCGTAGTGACATTCCCTCTTTCATTGGTACGGAAAAGCTTGCTTCAAAGCCTACGAGATGATAGGCATCGGGCGTGAAAGCAATGAGGTCGGTGGCGGGATTGAAGCGCGTTTGCTTGGCCACAAAGCGGTGGCTAATGCCAATTTTGGGCGAATAAGCTTTGTAGAAAGGTAACGTCCATGTCAGAGAATGCGTTAGTCGGAAACTCGGAATGTAGGGAAGATAGGCTTTAGAAGGCTTTTCGTATGCCCATATCATGGCCGAAACAAGGTGATAATCGAGCGAACTAATCGGGCTGATGTGTGCATCTAAGTCGACACCTTTAAAGAAAGCACGTGTCTGTCTATACTGAAACACAGGATAAGCACCTGATACAACAGTGATGTTTCGGCCTGTCGGCTGGTCGTAGATGTAGTTGTTGATCCATTGAAGATAGCCGTCAAGCTGAATGTTGAAATACTTATTGGCATACTTCAGAGAGGTAATCCACTTGTAACTCTGTTCGGAACGAAGTGTAGAATCACCTTTTACAAAGATGCCAGAGCTTAGTTCATTTCCGTTACTATAAAGTTCATAGACGTGTGGCGCTCGCCAGGCTACACCGAAATGTGATGTCACTTTCAATTGCCTGTTGATGTGATAATGAGCGCCAAGGCTATAAATAAAGTTTGTAAAATTACGCTTTCCGCCATATCGTTGGCCTGTCCAGTCGTAGCCGTCGGCTTTGGTCTGTTGCCCGTCGAAACGTGCTCCAGCCTCCAATCCCCAGCGATTAGTTGTGACTTTCTGCAATGCATAGAGCCCGAAAGCCACCTCAGTATAATTGGGAATGATAGGAACGACACCAGTTCCACGCTCATTATGGTTCTCTGTTACAAGCACTTGGGTACCAGCTTCGCTCTTCCATTGTCCATACCCTTTGTTCCAGACAAGAGCATTCTGCAATGATTTTAGATGCAGGCTGACAGTAGGAATGTTGGAATGGTTCATACGCCGGATGCGATTCTCCCGTCGGTTATCTTGCTGAAAAGTAGACTGAAAGGAGAAATCGCCGAGAGTTTGATGATTAAAAAAAGCCTTGAAAAAAGCCGTGTGATGGGTGATTTCCTGAAAAGGATAGCCAATATGCCGACTGAAGGGCGTGAAATCAACTGGTCGCCCCAGTCTTATTCGCTCTTGGAGCAACTGCTCATTGCCCATTTGTGCACTCTGCATAACGCCAAGTTTCTGTGCAAATAGGCTGTAACCTGCTTCTAATCGCCAAGGCTTGTGGCTGTAGCCAAGAGTCATCGAGAGGCTATTTTCACGCATTCCTGTGTTGTTCAATAGATAATGGGCAGTGCTTCTATCTCCACCATTCTCGCTGTGCAGGTGTAGACGCCACGCCCAGTTTCCGCGCCATTTGAAACTGTTCTCTATATAACCAGACGCACCAAAACGCCTGCCATTTGTGCCGTAAAATGTTGAAACCATGCCACGAAAGCCACTATTTTCATAGGGTAGGGGCGCCGGTTGCAAGAGAATGATACCACCAAGTGCCTCGGAACCATATTTAACGGCATCTGCTCCTTTCACCACACCAATGTTACTGTAGTTGTTCTTATCTACTTCGGGCGCATGATCTGCGCCCCATTGTTGACCGGTTAGTCGGGCACCATTGCTCACCATGAGAATGCGGTTGCCATACATTCCATGTATGACGGGTTTCGAAACGATTGTTCCAGTCTGGATAGAACTCATACCACTTACGCCTTCGAGCAATGCTCCCAAAGATCGTCCCATGGCTTCTGAGATTGTAATCTGGTTGATTTGACTGCCTACTTGGTTTGCTCCCGTCACTTGACGGCGGCCTGAAACCACGGCTTCATGTAGGCTTATGGAGTCGTGAACAAGTTTATAGGAAGACCTCTTCTGTGCTTCTGAGGGTGTACACCAGCACAGACATACGAACAAAACGCCTGTCAACTGATGCCTACCTAATTTAAAATTGAGCATCATAGTCTGAAAATAAATTCAATAGTTGGTTTTTTGTGATTCACTCGCGCGAAAAAACCAGTAAAATCCTGAAAACGAGGTCTTGTGTGCACGGGTCAGTGCACATTTAAGACTTTCTATTTTTTATTGTTATGTCGGTTGATATAAGGCTTTGTGTGTACACGTAAATACACACTTCTCCCTATATGTGGTGAGGAGTTAATCAGCCAACTATTGGAGGAGAATGACTATTGATTGATGCTACAGTTCGATAAACTGTCTGTTCTGTGAAAACAATTTTTACGACCCAACTTACCGCTATAATGGCCATAAACACAGTGGGTTCGACAACTGTGGACACGTGCATGATGTAGTCACACAAGTAGCAAACCGGCTTTACTGTGGCTTCATGATTAGTTGAAACCTTTGCCTTGACATTATAATAAGATGTGTCGTGATAATGGAAACTTTTAAGAACAACGGCAGCCATGTACATTATAACTAATGTCCATGCATAAATGAGCTTTATGGTTGTTCTTGGCTTCATTAGGGTAAAATGGAGGAATGGCAGCTATAAAATGTTCATGCCTTGAATGATATTCGGCGTAAAAATACAAAAAAATGGCAAGTTATACTCTTTCATTCGTTTATTTATATGATTTTGAAATGCATTAACACCTTTCTTCATAGTTTCTGAAGAAGAAATAAGATAAATAGAGTTATGCGCAGCGGTGAAATTACGAAGTTCTCTTATCTCTGTATTCTGTTTGTAGCTACCAAGATTGATTCTTTGTTTTTGTATAACCTATTTTAATTCTAAAAAAACTTAAAAAATAAATATTTCAAGTACTTTGTATTGCAAGGTATTTATAAAAGTCCATATCTTTGCAGTACAAACAAGTTGGTAATATAAACTTATGAGCTTATGAATACAGACAACGCGAAATCGCAGATGCGGAAAGGAATGCTGGAATACTGCGTTCTCTTGCTCCTGAGCCGACAAGCTTCTTACGCGACGGACATCATCGCGCAGTTGAAGGAGGCAGAGCTGATTGTTGTAGAGGGAACGCTCTACCCATTGCTTTCTCGCTTGAAAAAGGACGGGCTTCTCTCTTATCAGTGGCAGGAGTCGACACAAGGGCCTCCCAGAAAGTACTATGAACTTACCGAGGACGGTCGCACAGCCTTGCAGGAACTCAACAGCGCGTGGGCACAACTGACACGCACAGTAGATCTGCTCAAACAAAATCAAGTTTAACAATCAAACATCTTTACTTATGAAAAAGAATATAACGATCAATCTTTTCGGACAGCTCTACAATATTGATGAGGATGCTTACGAATTGTTGGAGAAGTACCAGAAAAATATCCGCAGCTACTTTTCTCGTCGTGAAGGAGGTGAGGAAGTGGCCGATGATGTAGAGCACCGTGTGGCTGAGCTTTTCGCCGAACTCAAAGAACAAGGCGTGGAGGCCATCACGATAGAGCAGGTGGAGAGCATCATCAATCGCATTGGCGATCCGCAGGAGATGGAGGACGCAGAAGAAGGCGAAGAAACTGCTCCTGGTGCTATGCCACCCCCTGTCTATGGAGGAGGCACTACGCGTCGTTTCTTCCGCGACCCTGAAGACCGTATGCTCGGTGGTGTTATTTCAGGTGCTACAAAATATTTTGGAGGAACCGACCCGCTGCCTTGGCGTATTCTTTTCGTGCTGGCTGTTATTTTTACATGGTCCACACTTGGTTTCATCTATTTAGTGGTGTGGGCATTAGTTCCTGAGGCGCGCACAGCAGAGGAACGCTTGCAGATGCGCGGCGAACCCGTGAATCCCTCCACCATTCGGGACGAAGTGATGCGCGGCGTAAAGGCCACTCAAGATTTTGTAACGAATCCTAATGTGCAATCTCAAGCCACAGGTTGTCTGGGCATTATGGTGAAAATCGTCCTATTCCTGGTGATGGGATTCGCTATTCTGGTTCTTGGTAGCATACTTCTCACGATTCTTATCTCTATGATAGCCTTTGGTGCAGCCGCAATGGCTGGTGTCGGATCTGCCAGTTGGGGAGGGCCGTTTACAGAGTTGAGCGAATTTCAGAGCCAGATGCCCGATGTGAAGTGGTGGATATGGATTGGTCTCTTTTCAGGTTTGATACTCGTAGTTATTCCTCTTGTTACTCTCGTACGCACAATGTTTCGCAAGCCCGATAGCGCGCCAATGTCGATAGCTACAAAAGCCACCTTAACGATCATTTGGGTCATTGCCTTTGGTTTGGCTCTATTCTCAACCATTACAGGTGTGATGCGCACAAAAGAATTTGCCGACAAATACAATGAGAAGCAGCGCATCGTTTATCATCAGGAGAATACGCGCAATGGCATTTTCCTCGATGAGAGTAGCTGGCGCTATCTCGATAGTGAAGGATGGAAAGTAGTTCGATTGAGCGGTACGGATGAGGCTTCTGATTCTTTCAACGATCCACTTTACGATTCTGACAATGCCGAAGATTGTCCAGAGGTTGAAGGTCTTCACTTGGAAGCTGATGAAGGTAAAAATTTAGACTTCGAGATTCAGAAATCGCTTACTGTTTCGCCAGGTGTTTACAAGATTCAAGGTATGCGTCGAGTGGACGGGCAAGGCATCACGCTTTATGCCGTCTTGGATAGCAGCATGGTGAAAACACAGGAGTTTGAGCCAGGAGTTTTTATCAGTAGCGAAGCGAACAGCAGAATCCTTGCAGATTTAGCGCCAGATGCCAACACGCAAGGTATAGAGGGGAATCTGATGAAAACATCATGGATGCCGTTCTCTATGATTGTTCAGGTGAAGAAAGGAGGCTTGCTCTCCTATGGCTTCTCCACCGCGTCCAGTTTCCGTCGCAATCCGATGACAGCTCGAGAGTTCTCTGCGGCTCATGTCACTATCACGCGCATTTCTGGAACAAATAGTTTGCCTGCTGCAGAGTAGGGCGTGAGGGCTGGAAAGTCCACACCGAAGAAAACCATTATATTAAACAATAAACAAGTTAGAAGTCCGCTTCGCTCTCCCTTTTGAGAGCGTTGACGGACTTCTAACATTACCAACAATACTAAATACGATGAGGATTTTTCAGTGTGAATATCCCACTGAATTTATGCCCATTGTGCCTCTAACTCAGTAGCCTGTGGGAAAACGAAGTCGTTCTCCAAACGGATATGCTCTCGGAGAGCCATTACAAAGGTTTTCAAATCAGCCAGCAGGTTGCGATACTCCTCGGTAGCTTCCGCTGGTGCAGTGAAATTATCTGTCAGAGTCTCCAAATACCCATAACGATCCTGCTCCATAGCGTGTTCGTTCATCATCACGTGAATCGGGTTGAGAATCGTACCGCAGTGGAACGCCTCAATGCGCTGTTTGTTCTCTTCTGCTGTGCAGAGTTCGATCAAATAAGGAAAGAGAACAGCTTCTTCGCGGTCGAAATGGCTATCGAGGTCGGGAATAGAAATTTCCAATTGCTCTACGATTTTTTCCACAATGTGGCGTTGTGCGCCAGCAGCTTCGAGTGTTGTGCGCGCTTGGTTGCGAAGAACATGACCGCGGCGGCGACCAATGGGGTGGTGGTATTCGAGCACGTAATTGATTAACTCACGTGTGGACCAGGTCTCAAAATCTTTATTATCTGGGAACATAATTTTTATTGTATAAATGATTCTGTGGCAAAGTTACAAGATGTTCACTAAAGCTTTGGCCACATTTGTTACTCTACCACTAAAATCATGCAAAATTATTTCCTCAGTGCATTATCCACAGTAGAAATATTGCTTCACCAAACTTTCCATCAACCCCTTATCGGCGTCTGCCTGTTCATGTAGGTGGGCATCGTTGAAGCTGCGGAGTTGTTGCAAAATGCCATCAATCATGCGGGGGCGGAAAACGTCAGCTTGTTCAAACACCTTGCGTTGCTCTTCCAAGCAGTTGGCCGATTCGGAGCAGCAAGTGGGTAAGGCATCGAGAGCTGCCAAACGCTCTGTGTTTTCACTCTTGTGGATGTCCATATCCACGTATTTCTCCGCCGTGATTTTGAGAGCCTCCTCTTCAGGCATTTCCAATCCGATGCGGCAAGCCACGCAGAGTCCAGCCATGAGCTGATAAATATCGGCCGAAGCATCGGGCGAACGCATCTCAAAGGTTTGTTTCAGTTCAGGATGGAAGTCTTTGTGCGGTGCTTCGTTGTTGAGAACGGCACACATATCCTTGCCGCTTGTCCAGCCCAGCGGAACGCGGACGAGTGCAGAGCGGTTGCAATCTCCCCAGCACACGTTGGTGGGAGCTTCCTGATGTGGCACAAGGCGGAAGTAGGACGTTGGGTTTTTGTTGCCAAACGCCGTGATGGCTGGTGCCAGCTTCATCAAGCCCGCTATAGCGCGGCGTGCTTCGCGGCTCAGTTGTCGGTCGGCACCAAGCGTGGCGTTGACACCATCCTTCATCAAGCGCATGTGGATGTGTAGGCCGCTACCCGCTTCGCCCACGATGATTTTCGGCGCAAAGGTCACGTCGAGTTCGTACTCAAAGGCCAGTTTGCGGATGACCCACTTGGCCAGTAGTAACTGGTCGGCAGCGGTGTCGACAGAGCAGGGCAGAAATTCCACCTCGTTTTGTTCGTACACCTTCCCGTTGAGCGTGAAGTTTCCCACTTCGCTATGTCCATATTTGATTTGTCCACCAGTTTGCGCAATACCCATCATACACTCTTTTCTAAACTCGTTGAGCTTTGCAAAAGGTTCGCTTTCGTGGTAGTTATGTTGATCCACTGCGGGGTAGAGGGGATTTTCTGGTGCTACAACGTAGTATTCCAATTCGCCCATGGCTTCAAAATCCAATCCCGTCGAAGCATGGAGAGCGCGATTGGCGCGCGTCAGCAACTGACTCGGATCGGCATCGAAAGGTTCGCCATCCTTGTCGAAGAAGGAGCAAAGGAGGCAGAGTGTAGGGATTTCGGAGAAAGGATCAACGAAAGCTGTGCGGAAACGTGGCATCACATAAAGGTCGCTGCTGCCTGCTTCAACAAAGGCTGGGAAGAGGCTCGAACCATCAACGCGTTCGCCCTCCGTTAGGATTGTTTCGAGATATGCGCGCGAGTTAATAACGAAATTAAGGGTCTTCACACGCCCATCTTGAGCAGGATACATGAAGTTGATCATCTTTATTTCGTTTTCTTCTACAAAGGTGATCATGTCGTTGAGTGTAAACTCCTTCGGATCTTTGCCCAAGAAACTTACTACGCGATTCGGATTTAGCGCTAAATTCTTGTCCATAGCTTGATGATTTATTTTTGGTCTGTTTTCGCAAAAGTATAGAAAAGTGTTCGGAGTTACAAAATAATGTGGGGTAAAAACTTACATAATGATAGCGGAAACTTGTTTTTCGGAGGAAAATAAAGGAGCGTTAAAAAGTATGTTTGGGGTGTTTTTCGATCTGTATAACCTCAAAATATTTTCTATTTAATGCGTAAATAGTTTACAATAGTAAGAGAGAAAATAAGTGTTAACGAAATAAAAAATAGGATGGTCTTAGCTCTATTTCCTAAATATTTGTGCGTTCACCACCTTTTTTGTGTGCCAAAACATAGAGAAAAAGCTCTGTTTTAGCCTTTTTGAAGGAAAAAATAGTCTATTTCTGGTGGTGGATATCTTTATTCTGTCAGCCAGCATCCTTATTGTATCTGCCAACGCAATAAGGAAGTCAGCTGATAGCCTTATTGTATTTCTGAACAGTCCTATTCTGTCTCTTTTCCTATTGCTTTTCTTCGTATCCACAGTACTTGCCATACGCTTTTTGTGCGATTCTCGCCAGCGAAAAGTAAGAATATGTTTTACAAAGTCTGTTTTCTCTGCTGCTCTCTCTTGATATGTTGTAAAACATACTCTTTGTACCTGCAATTTTTCAGGAAAAACCTTGTGTTTAGACAAAAAAACTGCCACCCACACAAAGTGTGCAGGTGGCAGTGATGCAAGTATGAAATTTTTTATCGTCCCGACTTGGCGTTATACTTCTTGAGCCAGCAGAAGAACCATATTGTGGTGACAACCAGAACAAAGGCGCCAGCGCAGTAGGAAGCAGTCAGTCCGAGATTGAGCATCGTGTCGGAATAGCAAGCAAAGGAAGTGCACACCACAGTCATGAAAAGTGCGGGGATAAGCGTTATGATGTAGGGTTTGTGCTCGCGTGCCAGATACACAGTAGCCGTCCAGAGTGTGAAGACCGCAAGTGTTTGGTTCGACCACCCGAAGTAGCGCCAAATGATATTGAAACCGTTTGCATCGGCTATATTAAACCAGAGCAAGAAGCCCGCAGCCACAAAGAGAGGAGCAGCCACGATGAGACGGTTGATAATGGAGCGTTGACCAAACTTGAAGAAGTCGGCAATGATGAGGCGTGCGCTGCGGAATGCAGTATCGCCGCTCGTGATGGGAGCTGCAACAACGCCGAGGATAGCTAAGATACCACCGATGAGGCCCAACCAGCCTTTGCTCACAGCTGTTACCACCTCAGGGGCTTGTGCCTGCATTGTGCTACCCACTGCGGCTGCTCCGCCATCGTAGAAGAAATAGCTCGAAACAGATGCCCATACCAGAGCCACAATTCCTTCCGTTATCATGGCACCATAGAAAATGGCGCGACCGCTCTTTTCTGATTTTATGCAACGAGCCATGAGCGGACTTTGCGTAGCATGGAAACCGCTGACTGCTCCGCAGGCTATCGTGATGCAAAGGCAGGGGAAAAGGGCTTCACCGTCGAGATTGGGCGTTGAAGCCATGTCCCATACTTCGGGCAGTGAGGGCCATTTCACAAGTAGGTAACCGCCCAAAGCCACAGCCATGAAGAGGAGCGAGAAAGCAAAGATGGGATAAATCTTACCAATGATTTTGTCGATGGGGAGCATCGTGGCAAGTATGTAATAAATGAAAATAATACCCACCCATAGCATGATGTGGAAGGTCTTGGCATCAGCGGTTGGTGCAGTCATTCCGCCCAAGATGAGAGCTGGGGAATAGACAAAGACAGTACCCACCATCAGTAGCACGATGATGCTGAATACGAGCAGAATCTTTTTGGCGGGAATGCCAAGGTAGATGCCAACGAGTTCGGGCAGTGATGACCCGCCATGGCGCATGGAAAGCATACCGCAAAAATAGTCGTGGACAGCACCTGCAAAGATGCAGCCGAAAACAATCCAGAGGTAGGCAGCGGGGCCAAACTTCGCGCCCATAATGGCACCAAAGATGGGACCTGTTCCGGCAATGTTGAGAAATTGAATCATAAAGACCTTCCACGAAGGCATTACGATGTAGTCCACTCCGTCGGCTTGAGCCACGGCGGGCGTTGGGCGGTTGTCGGGGGCAAAGATGCGTTCTACAACGCGTCCATAGAGCAGATATCCGAGGATAAGAGCTACCAAACTGATGACGAAACTTATCATATATTTTGTTTATTTGTTATCCATTCGCAAAAATAGTAAAAGAAGATATAATTGAGTTGGCGAAAAAAGAAAATATATGATAAGTTTGCAAACTAAAGTTTTGAAACATGATGATAAAGATTAGCAAAAGTTTGCCCGTTCTGCTGTGGCTGGGAGTCTGCGGAATGGTGTTCGGATGTACTCCGAAAGGTGAAAACAAAGTCAGTGCAAAACTTGCAGCGGCTGACACAACTGAAATGGTGGTTGATTCTGCTCGAATGGATTCAGGTATCTGTTGGGCCTCCGTTCGTCTCAGCACGCCCAAAGGGGCAGGTGAGGCATTGACGAATAGTGTGCGTGAATGGATCAGTGAAGAGCTGGGTGGTTCTTATAGTGGCGACTATTCCGATGTGAAAGGAATGGCAACTTTCTATGTGAAAGAACAAATGAAGCCACTTGTGAAAGAGTCTGCCGAATGGAATCTCGATGGGATAAAACTCTATTCAGAAATTACTGTGGAAAAGTTGGCGGAAGGAAAGTCGTATTTGACTATGACTGATATGTCTGATGAGTTTGCTGGCGGACTTCACGGATTATCTGTACTGCGCGGCGCAACATTTCGTAAGTCGGACGGTCGTCGGATAGGGTGGGATGTTTTCAATACCAATTCTGATGAATTTCAGAAACTGATGAGCGACTCGCTGAAAGTTTACTTCAATGTGAAAACCGATAAGGAGCTTGCCGAATGTCTGGCGTTCTTAGACAATTCAGAAGGGCCTATTCCTCTGCCGCATTGTGGACCGCTTTTCACGAAAGAGGGCGTTCTGTTTCAGTATCAGTCCTACGAAATATGTAGTTATGCTGATGGAATGCCCAACTTTGTGGTTCCGTACAAGGCCCTCATGCCTTTCATGATGGAAACCGCAAAACGACTGTTGCAATAGTTCAGCTCGTCGTTTCGACTCATTTCTCAAATAATAACAACGCCACGCCTCTGATTCTTTGAATCGGAAGCGTGGCGTTGTTTATGGGGTGAGCCGAGTTCCTTTGCTCTCAATGAGCGAGAAGGCTCAGAAAGGTCAATAGCAGAAGGCTTCGAGCGAATAGAGATAGATGGTGGCGGCTGGGATGGCGAGCAGAGCACTGTCGAAGCGGTCAAGCATACCGCCATGTCCTGGCAGGATATTGCCGCTGTCCTTGATGCCGAGTTGTCGCTTAAAGAGGCTCTCCACGAGATCACCCCAAGTGCCGAATACGCATACAGTGAGTGCAAGTCCCATCCATTGAATCATCGTCATGTTACCACCAAAGGCTGTTTTCAATAGTACGGCTGCAATGAGACAGAACACTCCGCCACCGATGCTTCCCACCCAACTCTTATTGGGAGAGACACGCTCGAAGAGTTTTGCGGGGAAACGCTTGTGGAGCAGGCTTCCGCAGCAGTATGCTCCAGTGTCGCTCGTCCAGATGAAGATGAAAACGCTCAGCGGGAGTACCCAATATTTCGTGCTGTCCCCGCTAAAAATGGCTTGACTAAATTGAGACAAGACGATGAGCATAGAGAACGGCAAGGCGATATAGAGCTGAGAAGCAAAGGCATAAACCCAATTTTGCAGCGGGTTCTCGTCTTTGAGATAAAGTTCGCTAATGGGGAGATAGAGGATAGTGAGCAGATAGGGGATGAAAGCTTTGATATCGACTATCCCCGACATGACGAAGGCGAAACTAAAGAAAAGATAAACGCCAGCCGTCGTACTGATGAGGCGGTTTACGTTAGCTCCCGTGTGGTTATTGACGTTGGTGCCGAACTCCCACACCGTGACTCCTGTGATAAGGGCAAAGAGCAGCGTGAAAGATAGAGCCGAGCCGATGATACACCCGATGACGACTAAAAGAAAGAGTGTGCCAGTGATGGCGCGAGTAACTAAATTGTTCATTATGGGCAGATGTGTATAAAATAGAGAAGTCCCGCAGAAGCACCTTACGGCATTTCTGCGGAACTCATTTGTTATTGTTTTTCTTCGTCCTGATGGTCAGTGGAAGGACTTTCTTCGAAGACAGGAGGCACTACTGGGATGGGCGGAAGCTCACTGTCAGCAGTGGTTGGAGGAGTGGGCGGTGTTTCCTGCAGTGGAGCATTGGATGCTTCAGCAGCTTTTTGTTTCTCCATGGCGTGTTGTTGAGCCATTTCTTCAGCCTTCTTTCGATTGGCTGCCTCTTGTTCTTCGAGCAACTGGTCGCCGCGGCTCTTCCATGGGCGCGGACCGAAGATTTCCTCTACGTCCTCGCGATAGATGACCTCACGCTCCACGAGCAACTGGGCAAGGCGAGCGTGCTTCTCCTTGTTCTCGGTGAGCAGCTTCTTGGCGCGCTCGTATTGCTCTTTGATGATGCGATGCACTTCAGCATCAATTCTCTCGGCCGTCTTTTCTGAATACGGCTTGGAGAAGTTATATTCATCATTATTATAATAGCAGAGGTTGGAAAGTTCATCGCTCATACCGAGGTAAGCCACCATGCCGTAGCTACTCTTGGTGGCGCGCTCCAAATCGTTGAGTGCACCGCTCGAGATGTGGCCCGTGAAAAGTTCTTCAGCAGCACGTCCGCCCAACAAGGAGCATAGTTCGTCGAGCATTTGTTCCTTCGTTGTGATGGTACGTTCTTCGGGCAGATACCAAGCTGCCCCGAGTGCTTGACCGCGTGGGACAATGGTGACCTTTACGAGCGGGTTAGCGTATTGCAGTAGCCAGGAAACACTGGCGTGGCCAGCTTCGTGGAGCGCGATGACTTTCTTCTCGTCCTCCGTCATCACTTTTGTTTTTTTCTCGAGACCTCCGATGATGCGGTCGATGGCATCAAGGAAATCCTGCTTGCCCACCAACTCGTGCTTATAGCGGGCTGCGATGAGCGCAGCTTCGTTGCAGACATTGGCAATATCGGCTCCAGAGAATCCTGGAGTTTGACGAGCTAAGAGTTCAATATCGAGAGAGGTGTCGTACTTCAGCGGACTGAGATGTACCTTAAAGATGGCCACGCGTTCGGGCAGGTCGGGGAGATCTACATGTATCTGGCGGTCGAAGCGGCCAGCGCGAAGCAAGGCTTGGTCAAGGATGTCAGCGCGGTTAGTAGCTGCCAAGATGATTACACCTGAGTTAGTGCCGAAGCCGTCCATCTCGGTGAGCAACTGGTTGAGCGTATTCTCGCGCTCATCATTTCCGCCGAACGCAGCATTGCGACCGCGGGCGCGTCCCACGGCGTCAATCTCGTCGATGAAGATGATACATGGCGCTTTCTCTTTAGCTTGTCGGAAAAGGTCGCGCACACGGCTAGCGCCAACACCGACAAACATTTCAACGAAGTCGGATCCAGACATGGAGAAGAAGGGAACGTTGGCTTCTCCGGCTACTGCTTTTGCCAACAAAGTCTTACCAGTGCCCGGAGGTCCTACGAGAAGCGCGCCCTTGGGTATCTTACCACCCAATTCGGTATAGTGCCCCGGATTTTTGAGGAACTCTACAATTTCCTGCACCTCTTGTTTTGCGCCCTCTTGTCCTGCAACGTCTTTGAACGTTACGTGTACGCCGTCGCCTTTCTCAAAGAGTTTGGCTTTGCTCTTACCAACGTTGAAGATGCCGCCACCTCCTCCGCCGTCGCCACTGCTGCGGCGGAACACCCAGAACCAGAAAAGGATGATAAGTAGCAGGGGGAGGAAGCTCGTTAATAGGTTTGAAAAGAAACTATTGGATATCTCGTATCGAATAGGCCCTCTGTATTTTACAGCCTCCAAGAAGCCCTGTACATCATCCGTAGAGGGAATTCCAGCAGTGGCCGTTGGGTTTTGTCCAACCTTACCGCTATCTTTGCCAAACACTTCGCGGATGTGACCACTATCAATCACGATTTTTGCATTCTGCTCGCTCTTATTGACCGTGATACTCTTTGCATAGCCTTTTTGAACGTAGGCTTTAAAGGTAGTATAGTCGATGTCCTTATCTGCTGAGCCGCCAAAGCCTGTGCCCGTGAAGAGTACATAGCTAAGCCCCAAGACGATAAGGAGATAAACCCAAGTGAGGTTGAACTTAGGCATCTTATTTTTTGAACCGTTCTGTTTCATGTTTTGCGTGTTAGTCTAAATTGGGAATCTCCGTCAGCTCGCTGTCTTCCCAGAGATGCTCTAAGTCGTAATACTGGCGCGCAGAAGGCACAAAGACGTGCACCATGACCGTGCCATAATCCAGTGCAATCCATTCGGCTTGCTGTTCTCCTTGTACGGCGGCCGGCTTTTCGCCTATTTCCTTTCGAGAGGTATCCGCCACCGATTCAGCGATGGCCTCCACCTGCTGCGGATTGTTGCCTGTGCAAATCACGAAATATTGGGCAGGTGCTGTGCCAATTGAAGTTAAATTGGCTGTTATAATATCAAATCCTTTTTTCTCTTGGATTCCTCGAACGATGGAATCCACTAGTTGGGTCGTTTCTGTCATCTTTTTTTGAGTACAATTATTTGGGGAACAAATTTAGTGCTTATTTTCCGAACGACCTTGTGCCGATAATGGAATAAAATAAGGACGTTGCGATTTTCGCTTATTTGGCTGATCAACAAAGAGCGTGCCGAAAGGAGATAAATAAAATTTTAGGCTGATACAATAAGGCTGTCAGCAATTTTTTTAGAAAAAGTTGTGGGAACATTTGGTGGTTATGAAAACAAGTACTACTTTTGCACTCGCAATCGGGAAGGAAAGCCCGAAAGCTCAAAGGAATTGGGGTATGGTGTAATGGTAACACTACAGATTCTGGTCCTGTCATTCTTGGTTCGAATCCGAGTACCCCAACACAATTTAGCCGCTACAAGTCAAACGATTTGTAGCGGTTTTCTTTTTGTGTTTGTCAATCTGTATCTGCCAGTTCTTTTCGGATAGGTTTGTTTGGTTGTTGCTTTTTTCAAAACAGTTTTCTACAATAGTCTCAAAAGCCTTGAGATACAATAAGGATGTCCATTTTAGGGCTGTGGAAAACCCTGTGGAAAACTATGTGGATTTCTGGTGGAATAAGCTTATTTTTGTCCCTCTTTATTGTGTTTGTCGATAGCCTTATTGCGTTTGAAAATACAATAAGGCTGTCAGCTGACAGAATAAGGCTGTCGGCCAGCGCCCTTATTGTATTTGCGAACATAATAAGGGAAATTATGATTGAGAGAACTTCCTCCTCCGATGTCTCTGATTCGTCTAACAGGGCTGAGGTGGTATTCTCCGTTCCGTCCGAATTGTTCGTTCTCAGATGAGGACATCCCTTTTTTGCATGCACAAAAAAGGCTGCCTTTTGTTGAGGCAGCCTTTGAAGATATTATGGGAAATGGGGATTACTTGATGTAAACTTTCTTTCCATTCACGATATAGAGGCCTTTGCTGGGATTGTTCACGCGGCGGCCGCTCAGATCGTAAACTACGTTTGAGTTATTTGTATTTGGTGTCACTTCTATGATACCCGTTGTAGGCACTTTCTGATAAACGCGAATGTAGTCGAAGCGAGTTTCATAAACGTGCTTGACATCAGCATTAGCGGCCCAACTACCGTTGCCCACACTCTGGTTGAGAATGAGGTAGAACGGTTTTGTGAATGGCCACTGTCCATTGTCGAGTGCGTTCTGATCGGTACTCTTTGCGTAGCTACCCACCTCTTGTCCGTCTACAGTCCACGTGATGCGCTCTGCATCCCATTCTACACCATATACGTGCCAGTCGGCCACGTTAACGGCTTCATTGAAACCAGACTGTGGATTGTTTTTATTTCCGAGCGTGTAGGTCCAATTAGAATGTATGGTGTGGTAAGCGCGATTCTGTGTATCGATAGTTTCGAAAATGTCGATTTCACCAGCCTTGGGCCAACCTTCAGCAGGTGGTTGTGGCATCATCCAAGCAGCGGGGAAATTGCCGCGATGAGGATTGGTGCGAAGGCGAACTTCTACTTTGCCGTAAGTAAAGCTGTAAAGACCGCGCGTTTCAACAGCGCCTGTAAGCATATCAACATTGTCGGTGCTTTTGTCGGGGTTGGGGATGGCGCGAGCAACGAGGCAGCTATCTTGGCAGAAGATGACATCGTTGGAGTTGCTAATCCAGCGGTTCCAAGCAGCGCCGTAGCGAACAGAACGCGTCCAGCGTGCAGGGTCGGGCTGAGTACCGTTGGGTTGATTGAATTCATCATCGAAAACGAGGATGTATTCTCCTGCAGCCTCTTCAGCAGCTGTTGCTGGTTCAAAGGTAGGGTAGAATTCGAGGTCGCCGTCAACGTAGCCACCATTGAGTTGCAGCATTCCGCCTTTGAGGTCGTTAGCAGTGAAGTATGTGTCGACATATTGCGCCACTTTGTTTGCAATGCTGTCTCCTCCAAGGATGCCGTGGCGCAGGCGTAAACCTGTCAGCTTGTAGCCTTTTTCAGATTTAGCCAAAACTGTGAGACTTTTTCCTAATGGAAGTTCTGCATTGTTGAGATCTTTTCCATTGAAAGCAGTGAGGAGGCCGTGATTGCTAAAAACTTTAGCGGTCACTTTCTCTCTCTTGGTGACGAGCACGCGAATATCTGCAATGGCACCGCCATTGTTTACGATGTTGTTTTGCTCATCAATGCGGCCAGCAGGGTCTGCACTGTCCCAGTCTACCTTATAGCGCATCAGATAGAAACCGTCAGCGAGGTTCTCAGGAATCTTAAATGCAGGAGTGTTGAGGGTGTTCAGGTTGTCAAGTTGAGTACCCGCACTGTTATAGCGTGTTTGATCGCTCAGTGTCAAGCCTGAAAAGGATACGAGATCAGTGCTTTCTGTGAGTGCTCCTTTGGCACCTACTTCTTCCACGTTGAAATCTCCATCTTGTTCCTTATCGAGGTACACATAGGCGTTCATCCAGCCTGCACTGTAATTAACAAAAGGCTTTACCGTACTACCTTGGCGAGCAATGAAAGACTTGTTCGTCAAATTGTGGTACATGAGTTCAGTGTTGGCCACGTTATGAGCAATTTCGCCCAAGCCAACTCCGTTGAGAACGCGGTCGGTGCGAGTACGCTTTGTGGCCTTATCAAAATTTACGGGGTAGTCGTTTACAACAGTACTTGTACTACTGATAAAGAGCCCTTCAATCTCGAGATCACCGTCAACATAGATTGCGGGAATCGTGAAGGTGTCGTCTTTCTTGAATTGTGATTTTCTGAAGATAACATCTTCGTATTGTGGCGTGCTGTGAACAAGAGAATCGCCAGCCAAGTTGTAACCATGGCGCAGACGGATACCGCTATAGGTGAAACCGCGCTCGGGGTTCATCTTGATGGTGAAACTCTTACCGAACGGAATGCGATAGCTGTTGAGTTTAGAGCCGTCGACAGCCAATACCTCACCATTACGGTTGGCATCGTTCACGTTGACGCTGTCGCCATGTACATTGAGGCGTACATCCACAATTGCACCACCGTTGTTTACAATGTTGTTGTCGTGTGAAGCATTACCACGTGGGTCTATATTATCCCAGTCCACCTTGTAACGCATGCGATAGAAGCCTATCGGCAGGTTTGCAGGAATCGCAAATGATGGTTGAACGAGAGTGTTACCATTATTTACAGAAGTTCCCTTACTGTTCTTGTTCTTATAGAACGAATAAGTAACGAGGTCGGAGTTGTCGGGTTTACCATTAGCTTGGATGTCGTAGGAGAACTTTCCATCGCGTCCATAGTCAAGGTAAACGTAACCGCTCATCCATGTACCAGAGTAGTCGAAGGCTGGAGTTACTGTTTGACCTGGTTTCACCTGGAACTGCTTAGAGGTGAGATCTGAGTAAACAGGAGTTTTGCCCTTTGTAATAGAAGCCGCCACATTGATCGTGGAAGCTTGCAGTTTTACAGCCTTCAAGCCACGGTCTCCGCGGGTGTAAGTTTGGTCTTTCTTAAAGCTCGTGGGGTAATCCTCGCGCTCGATATCGGAGGTAGACTTATCGTTTACGACAATCTTGTCGATGTAGCACGCAAAGTCGGCCGAACGCGTGTGAGAAGACTCTGCATCGGGCACTACCACAAGGCTATAAATATCTATGCCGCCAGCACCCTTGATTGGAAATACTGCATCGCACCACTGATCCGGTGTTACCGTATTGTTGGAGAAAACCCAGAATTGTTCCGTCTCAGCATTTTGACCAGCACGGTCTTTGCGTTTACCCAAACCAATGAGCATAACGCGACCACTTACAGGCTTATTGATGAGCACGTGTACGTACTTAGTCTCTGGCGTAAGTTCGAAGGTTTCTTTTAAGTCGATGCGCGCACCGAACGTGTTGCTACCATAGCGCGAACGCTGGAAGCCAAGAATCTTTGCAGAGCTATTGGGAACAATAGAAAGGACGGAATCCATTGCAGTAAGATGGTTGTCAACCACTGCTACGTTTCCTTGCAGTTGGCCTTTACGGAAAGGAGAGTTCTCCCATGTGTCGTAAACACCGATTGATTTATAGTCCTGAGTCTCAAAGTTGATGGACTGTGCTACCGCTGTGGCAGGAAGTGCTGCCATACAGAGTAAAGCACCAGATATGATGGGGTGTTTCATTGTTATGGAATCTTAGAAAACTGAAAGGGTGGAGAGTGTAGGGCAAGCCTTTGAATCTGTCAGCGTGATACGAACTGCTTTAACAGAAGTGCCGTTGCCGTAACTATTTGCAGTAGAACCATTGAGCGGAATGATACGCTTGTAACCTACTGTGGTAGTGGTCACACCGGGGGCAGCTGCTTTCCACGTTGTGCCATCAGTGGAGGTTTCAATCTTGAAGCTCTTGATACGCTGTCCGAGGCGGATGTATTCCTGCAACATAACGTAGCGCACGGTTTGGGGAGTGTCCCAAGTCAGCGTGATAGTGGCATTGTTCACACCATCATTTGTTGCCCAGTATGTCTTAGCATCGCCGTCTGTTAGGTTCGCTGTTTCGTAGTTGCGATGAGCACCTGCCGTACGTGTGTTGCTCACCTCGATGTGTGCATTCTTAGCTAAATCGTTGCCAAGTCTGTTCTTAAGCATCGTTCCGAGTTGTTTGAGCACTCTTACGTCGGCTTCGGGCAAAACGCCGGCCTTGTTGGGTGGGCAGTTCAAAATGAGTGTAGCGTTGCGTCCCACTGTTTCCAGATACATCTGGAATAGGCGCTCTGCGCTCAGCGGCGACTCATTGCTGTGCCAGAACCATCCCTGGTCGGTCATCTTAGCGTCACTCTCGCCTGGAAACCAGATCCAGCCATCTTCAGTACCGTACATACCGTTTCGCTCAGGTGCATAACCGAGGTTCTCTGTTGCCCAGTTGGTTTCACCAGCCCAGCCAGCTTCGTTACCAATCCAGCGCGCTTCTCCGCCAACACCCCAGAGGATGATGTTAGGACAAACTTTGTGGATGGAGTCGCGCAAGTTCGGAATATCATAGTATGTCTCACGGTCAACGCTAATTGTTGTTTTGCGTCCGCCATAGTAGCCGTCGCCACCATTCGCGCCGTCAAACCACATTTCGAACTGATCCGTACCATAAGTAGCTAATTCGGCACACTGACGTAGGAAAACATCTTTCACATATTTGTCAGTACCATAAAGCGCTGAGTTTCGATCCCAAGGAGAAACGTAGAAACCATATTTCAAACCTAATTTCTGAGCTGCTGCTGCGAAATCGCGAGGAATATTGGTCTCTCGGCCAAAGGCGTTACCAGCTTTGACAACAGAATGGGTTGTCGAAGAAGTAGGCCAAAGACAGAAACCGTCGTGGTGCTTGACAACAGCAATACCACCCTTCATGCCAGCAGCTTGTACTGCTTTGAGCCATTGTTCAGGGTTGGGGGCTGCTGTTGGTGCAAAAATAGATTCGGCTTCGTCGCCATTACCCCATTCCAAGTTGGTGTAGGTGTTCATTCCGTAGTGGAAGAAAGCGTAGAACTCTGTTTCGTTCCATTTCAGTTGCCGTTCGGTAGGGAGCGGAAATACCGGTCCTGGTTCGTTGTCGGAATTTGTCAGTGTCTGAGATTGCAGAGAGAATTGGCTCTGTGCACTACTGATCACCGGTGCTGCCGACAAGGCCAGAGCGGATAACAAGTAAGTAATTTTTTTCATTTTAAATGATTAGGTGGGAAATTTTGGACAAAAATAGTCAAAACAACGAAGAATGCAAACCATAGTTTCAAAAATCGTACTATAAGGATTCTTTTTTTCTACTTTTCTAAGTCTGTCTTGCTCTTTATGGGAGAATATGACATCTTTCCTTTTGCTGTTTTGCAAAAGGAAAGATGCCAATAGATATAGCTAAACCTCCTTCTCTCTTATCGCCCTTTAGGCGCGCGCTTCTGCTGAGTCTTCGTTTTGGCGGAGGGACTGGATGGTCAGTTTGCTGCAACTATCGTATAGTTTCTTATAGAATTTATGTCGGCAAAGCGTCGTGCTCGCTCCTAAAATGATGAGTTTCATTCGCGCTCGTGTGATGGCAACATTCATGCGGCGCAGATCGTTCAGAAAACCAATCTCGCCCGCCTCATTAGCTCTCACGAGCGACACGAGGATAACATCGCGCTCCTGTCCCTGAAAGGCATCAACAGTGTTGATAGTGATCGATTTGCGCAAAGGGCGCAAATAGGCATTTTTCTTTAGCAGAGTGCGTAAATACTGTACTTGAGCTTTGTAGGGAGAAATGATGCCGATGTCGATGCGCTCTTCGAGGAGGCGTTGTCGCCCTATGCGCTCAGCGTAGTCAATGAGTGTGGCAAGTGTGAGCCGTGCCTCCGCCTTGTTGATACGGCCGTAGCTCGCTCCAATAAATTGTTCGTGAAAATCCTCTTGTCCCTCGTTGTCTTCTCCCGCCGTATCAACCCACACAAGTGGCTCATCCATGTCGGCCATAATGCCGCGCTGACTCACTTCTGGTGCTGCTTGTAACTTTCCCTCATAGAACCATTCGGAACTGAATCGCATCAGTGCTTCGTTCATGCGATATTGCACCGTCAGTAGGCGTACAGCTTCGGGATGTGTCTCCGCGAGTGTCTCCATGAGCGTTTTATCCAAGCCTCCATAGCGCGCTGCGTTGCTTTTGATAGTCGGGGGCAACTGGCAGTGGTCACCTGCCAGCACAAAGCGGTCGCATTTTCGTAGCGCTATCCAACACGCCGGTTCGAGAGCCTGTGCAGCTTCGTCGATGAAAAGGGTGTGAAAATGGATGCCTTGTAGGAGTTGGTTGGCACTGCCCACTAAGGTGCAAGCCACTACTCGTGATTGATCGAAGAGGGCATTGCGGATGCGAAGTTCCAGTTCGTCAGCCCGCTCTCGAAGACGCGCAATCTTTTGGTGGAAACTCTCGCTGCGCCCTTTGTGCGGTGTGGCGTAGAGTTGTCGGATGGTGCGGCGTATGCTCCACAGGGTGGAGTAGTCGGGGTGGCTCTCAAAGCGTCGCTCGTAGGTGAAACTCAGCATTTTGTCTGTCACGCGCGACGGATTACCAATGCGAAGCACGCTTACTCCGCGATCGGCAAGTTGTTCCGAAATCCAATCGACAGCCATGTTGCTCTGAGCACACACCATCACTTGTGGTTCGCGCCGCATCACCTCCATGATAGCTTCCACAAGCGTTGTGGTCTTTCCCGTGCCTGGTGGGCCGTGTACTATCATCACATCGCGTGCCGCTAACACATCGTTAACGGCCTGTTCCTGAGAGGCGTTGAGCCATGGTAGGTTCAGGTGAAGCAGGTTCTCTGTTCTGCTCACGGGTTTCCTACTGCGAATGATGTCGCGCAGTTCTGCCAAGCGATTTCCGCGGGCACTGATGACCGCATCAAGGGCTTCGTTCATTAGCTTGTACGAAGTCTCGTCAAAATTCAGTTGAACGCCACCATTCTCCAGTGCTTGCAGTTGGGATAGCGCTTGCTCGTTGGGCAGAACCACCACCATCCTGTCGGCCTCGGCATAACTGATGGTGCCGCTAAAGTTGAGGTATTTCAAGTTATCGCCGTTCTGCTGTGAGAAAAAACAGACAGAGCGACCATATTCAAAGTTGTGTTCAATGTCAGAGTCGGTCGAGCGATGAATTTCTACCACTAAGCGATCGAGCGAGTTGTAATAGCTGCGCCCTACGGTTATGGGAAACCAACAGTCGCCACGTTTCACCTTTCGTCCGATGCCGAACGCCTCCGTTTCGCGGCGGAACTCATTGCGTTCGAACTCATATTCTTTCTGAAGCAGTTGTTTTTGTTGTTGTAGGGAAAGCATCTGTTGTTGGGAGTGGGGGAGGGGAAAATGGTGGAGAGGGTGGGGCGGTTGTGTCCGATAAAGCAAAGGTTTCTTCTCTTATGGAAGAATAGGCTTGTCTGTAATCGGTTCTGCTGTAAAGCCTTTGCCTTGCAGGATAGGGTGCTCATAGCGGTTCAGCTCATTGCTGGGATAGGCAGGCAATGAAGGTTCTGCTGTTGGCACATAAAAGAGAGAACCCACACGGAGAAGCGACCCCTCAATGTGTGGTGTGAGATCGAAATCGAAAAACACTTCATCGCCTGCATTCCATTTTCGACGAATGACAGCGTAGCCCTTTTCGATGGTGCAAACCTCCTCGCGCCCATTCACATAAATGATTGGTGTCGTTTTCTGCCACGATGGAATGAAAAGCCGGAGCTCCAGCGGTGTCTGACTCTTCAAGCCACCAATGCGCAGTTGCACCCGACTTCCAAACGGCATCCTACTGGTCTGATCCAGCGTGAGCGAAAATTTTGGTGTGACAATCCGCGCAAAGGCGTTGAGATAGAGATTGATAGAAACACCCTGCTCGTCTGTGAGATACATCCACTGTGTAGCATCTACCACGGCTTGTTGCGCCAGATGCTGCTCGAAAGATTTTGTCAGCAAGGCCGGCATGAGCTGATTGAAGAGAGCTTCGTTGAGCGAATCGCAGAAGCGCGCCTCACCCGTCCATCGTAGGAGCGGTAAGCAATGCTGAATGGTGCTGATAGCTTCATAAACGGATTGCGGAGCTGTGAGCGTAGGTCGCTGCGGAGTAGAGGCTGTTTTCAACAGAGCTTTCACATCTCTCTTTCGCCATTCCGTGAGCGGTCGAGGCATGGCAGGAGTAGTCCCAATCATGCCCGCCATTCGGAGGTTTGTTTGATCCTTGCTCAAGAACACTACGCTGTCGGCACTAATGCCGCGCAACGGGCGTTGGCGCAAAGTTTGTGCTTGCCCAATTGTTACCGTGTAAAGGCAAAACAAAAGTAGTGGCAAGAGCCGTATCGTTGAGATTTTCATTACATTATTTTCGTTCAAAGTTACGCGGAAAATCCCAACTGATAAAGTTTTACATGTTTTTTTAGCTTTTGTTAGTAGCGCAAAAAAGGTAAAGTCTCTATCTTTGCCACAAAAGCAAAAGCAAATCCGATGAAGCATCTGATAAGTTTATTCCTGATATTGTTTTTCTTGTGCCAAACTCTCAGTGCACAGGATGTTGTTGAATCCCTCTCTGTTGATACAACAACCGTTGCCGTCGCAGCCCACAAACCGCTGGCCCAAAACGAAGCTTTGCAGCCGATTCTCGAGGTGCGCAATCCCGCATATAGTGCATTCTCTCCGTTCTATAGCAATTTCTGGGGCGGTAGCTGGTCGCTACATCCTGGCCTGAACGTACAGTTCGGCATGAGTGCTTCTGTAGCTTTCGGGAAACATGCACCCAGTGGGGTTGGTTTTGGCCAAAACGTGGCGTTGGCGTATGTAAAACCTGTCAGTACGCGACTGCTCTTTGCTGCTGGTGTTTTCGCCAACCACATGAAATGGGGTGGATATGGCGGTACTGAACTGGGAGTGGGTGTTCTTGCAGCCTATCGAGCTACAGAAAAACTCGATGTGTACGCCTATGCCACGGCAAGTTTAGTGCCCAAAAGCGCACTATTATGGAGTCCTTACTATTGGGACGCTCCTGCGAAATATCGCGTAGGGATGGGAGCCAACTGGAAGGTGAGCGACAGCTTCTCGCTCGGTTTGAGTGTTGAAGCCTCTAAGCGTGAGGGCTTCAATCCTTATCAAGTTGAAAATCATAACCTAATGAAACCTTATCGCGGTCTCGACTGGTAACAACTCTTTTAGGTGTAGAATCATCGCTGCCTTTGTTGCTTAATCAAAGTATTCCGAATCATTATATTTAGCGTCAAGAGCAAGCTCTCCCGATTCTCTAAAATATAAACTTCCATCTATTGATACAAAGGTTTTGTTATCAGGATGTACCGTGATGTAAGGAACATCTTGAGGATCGTCTATACATTCTTCATAATAGAAGTCGGGTGCTATTTCTTTCAAGGTAGAAGGAAGAGACACTCGGCACATTGTTTCAAAAGCATCGAAGTCTATTCGTTCAACGCCTTCTGGAATGTCTATTTCATCAATCCATAACAATCCTGCTAACGCTTTGGTTCCTATCGTTTTGATACTTGAAGGAAGGTTGATTTTATCTATGCAACAGAGATTGAAGCAGCCGTATGGTATGGACACCAAAGAGTTGGAAAGTCGTACTTTTTCGAGGTCTGACATCAGAAAGGCATTATCTCCTAACTCCACAACGGAATCTGGCATACATAGCTGAGTTATGCCAGCTAAGATAAACGCACCTTTCCCTATACTCTTCAATCCTTGGTTTAGTTTGATTTCAGACATCATTTCATAGCCACAACAAGTGCCAACGCCAATGTGTTCCACATGCGGGGGGATGACCACGCTCCTTGCTTCAGGAATGTGAACAAGTGTTTTCCGATCATCTGAGAATACACAATTGTCTGCCACTACGAAATCCTTTGTGTGATGTGAGTTGAGAAAGAGTTTTAATAAAACATAAAGTTTTTCGCCGTCTTCCGTCATGTAGCTATACAGTTCCTCTTCGAACGACCGAGTAGCGCCGTTATCATACTTATAATCAGATATAGCTAGATTTTCAAATGATATACGCTGATATTTAGTGTAGTCAAACTCTTTTGCTAACTGGGTAAAAGTGTCAGCAGAGACATTGCCGGTCAAGACAATATATGCAGGAGATCCATTCTTACTTTCCCATTCTTGTAAAGACTCCTCACCAATGGTATATGTGGCTTTTTTCATGTGTTTGTTTAGGTTGTTATTATAAAGAGAATACTTATTCTTGTTCTATTATTTGCATCAAAAAGTCTGATTCCTTTTTCTTCAATCTGAAGTTTTGTTGCCATTCGTCGGTGGGTTTAAGAAAGGAGAGTGCTTCCTTATTGACAAGCAGAGGCCCTTTTATCACTGTGACAACGAAAGAAGTACAATTATTTATTTCATGAAGAGCATTAGGGTTCTCCATAAATGGTTGGCAGTCGTTGCCGGTGGCAATAATTTTCATAAGGTATAACTCCGTTTTCTGCTCACTTGGATGTAGTAAAACAATATTCTCACCTTTCTCGGGAATATTACTAACCCAATGGGGAAAACCTTCCCTGTTGGAGTAGAAATATCCTTTATCCCAAAGATTGTCTATCATATCCTCCCATTCTCCTTCATCTTCAAACCACTTAATGCAAAGCCCCTCATCCTTCGATTTTATAGGTTCTTTGCTTTTGATATAAACAGCTATATGCAAGCGATCATTATAAGGAGCGCCTTTCTTCAATTTGCTAATCTCAGCTTCCATCTGATTCTCCCAACCCATATCGAGCATAGCGGCTATGCTTTGATTGTATTTTCGAGGAATGTAACCCAAAATGAAGTCAAAATCAAATTCATCGGGGTTGCCATCATAGTCATCGGCTAATGCAATGGCAACAGCATTTTTGTCGTACTTATTCTTACGTTCTCGTACAAGCGCAATCTTGGCACCAACATAGAGTTCGTCCCAAACGTTGTTGATTTCATGGAAGCTAAGGCCCGCTATGGGGCACTCAAGTATGATTTTACGCTGAAAAAGGGGCGTTTCATCTGGTAAAACATTTCTGTCCTCTAAAGGAAACTCCTTATCCTTTCTATCACCTGAAGACACAAAGTTTTCATGCAAAAGAGTATCTGCTGTCAGTTCTGACTTGTCCTGCACTGCACGTTTCTCACGATTAGTAGGTTCGCTGGCATAATACTTACGATACCAAATGCGGAAAGAATTTTGGTTTGACATATCTCCACCCCAATAATAGTAGCGGTTCCAAAGAAGCGCCTTTAATGATATCGGGGTACCATCATCCGCACAGAAATCCTCGTTGCCGTAAGCAATATATTCTTGTATGCCATCTCTATAGAATCCCCCTTTTATCACCCAACAACGTTCATAATTCCAAGCCGTTATCGCACTTTTCAAGCGAGCGACTTCTTTATCTAGCAGAGTGTATTCATCTCTCATACATTCTGGAGGAGGCAGATGGCTTTTGTCTATCTCGTGTGCACGGAGCCTTTCTTCATACAGACATACGTCGTTGCCATCGTAGAAACGGCAATTCAAAATCAATTCTTTTCTCCTATAATCTTGCGAACTCGTCATAACTAATTATTACTAGTGTGGCATGCACAGATTTATTTGGTAGGTAAAAATACTCCTTTTTGCATAAATATGCACCCTTTTTGGAGAGAAATAGATAAAAAGCCGTTTCTTAAACGAGTGGTTCATTTCCGCAATATCCTTAAGTTGGTATTGCAGATTTTTGTTGAGTCCTCGTACAGCAAGCGTAGATGAGTGAAGATGGGTATGAGTAGGAGTGGGTGTTATGCGACACCGCCGGTGTCGCACAGCACCCACCTTCCTCACCCAAAGCTTTTATTTTTTGCCGTTACGTTGTCAAGTTTTGAGTGTAACATCCTAAGAACGTATATACCTAAGTTTGAAAAGCATGCATCATGATCCAATCGAACCATCGTGTGGGGAGAATAGTATGTAAGAAGACAAGAGGCTTTGCTCCAAATCCGATGAGATAGCGTGTTTTAGGCCGATGCGCATTGATTGCTTTGCTGATAGTATTTGCTATGACTTTAGGGTTACTCATCATGTTGCCACTATATTGTTTGCGCATTCCTTCTGCTGTTTTGTGAGCTTGCTTTTCGTATGCTCCTCCTTTAGAACTTTCTTCCAAATGATCGGCTGCGATGAACCCCCATGGTGTTTTGATGCCACCAGGTTCGATAATAACTACATTTATTCCAAATTGCTTTGTTTCCATGCGTAGAGCATCACTAAATGCCTCTAAGGCGTATTTAGTGGCATGATACCAAGCTCCGAAAAAGATTGTTAAGCGTCCGCCCATAGAACCTACATTTATTATCGTTCCGCTACCTTGCTGGCGCATATACGGGAGAACCTTTTTGGTGAGCATAGCAACACCGAATAAGTTGACATCAAACTGCTTGCGTGCTTCCTCTATATCAACATCTTCAACGGCACCGTATGAACCATATCCAGCATTGTTTACTAATACATCAATTTTACCTTCTGTGGTAATGATTGTTTCTATGGCTTTGTTTATGCTTTCTTCTGATGTTACATCCACCCACAGAGGTTTTACACCAAAAGCCTTTAGTGTTTCCATCTTTTCAATCCGGCGTGCTGCGCCATAAACGATGTGTCCTTCTTTAGCTAATTTTTCTGCTGTTTGATACCCTATACCACTACTGGCACCTGTCAGGATAATTACCTTTTGTTTCATCTTTGTTATCTTTTAGTATCCTTTCTGCTTCTGGGTGCAAATATAATGGAGCCTTTCCTAAATCTGTGTGATGATTTAGCCAGGAACTTTGATTGTGAATGTTGCAGGAGGAGTGCTTCCTATCTGTTGATTTCTTCTAAGAACACCTCTCCGTACTTTGCTTTTTTGAAGTCGCCAACGCCAGGGACGCGGTCGAAATCGTCCAGCGTGTGTGGACGAAGCGTTGCCATGGCGTGGAGTGTGCGGTCGTTGAATACGACATAGGGTGGGAATCCTTGTTCGCGAGCCAAGCGCAAGCGGAGCTCTTTGAGGCGTTCGAAAATCTCTCCGTTTGTGACTCCACGCTGTATTTCTTCCGCATCGAAGAGAGAGAGGGTATCTTTTTCCTTTTGGCGCGCTGCCTTTTTTTCTTTCTCCTTTTTCTGGAAATCTTCGTGCTGAATTTGGGCAAATTCGATGGGGCGACGGCCAAAGAGGACATCGCGCCCTAAGGTGGTAATCTTTAGGTGGTCGCCCTCGTTGTATGCCACCTCCACAAGCCCGAGTTGGAGCATCTGTAGCAGATAGTCGCGCCAGTCGTGAGCCGTTACGTCCCGCCCTGCGCCAAATGTCTTTAGTTGTTCATAGTGGGAGGAGCGAACAGTGGGCGAATAGGTGGCGCGCAAGATGTCGATTACCGTGCTGAAACCGATGTTTTCCTTGGTGCGAGCGATGGCCGAGAGGGCTTTCTGCGCGAGCGTAGTACCATCGAAGCGTGTTGGAGGATTTTTGCAAACATCGCAATTTTGGCAGTCGGTGCTTGTTTCCTCACCAAAATAGTTGAGCAAGATGCGGCGGCGACAGACACTGGCTTCGGCATATTCCCGCATGCGGTTGAGGCGTTCCATATTGATATTCTGTTGACCGCTGTCTTGTGCGAAACGCTCAAGCTGAATGATGTCGGCATAATTGTAGAATAGGAGTGTGTCGGCAGGGTCGCCATCGCGCCCAGCACGTCCTATCTCCTGATAGTAGCTTTCAATACTTTTGGGAAGGTTGTAGTGGATGACCCAGCGCACGTTGCTCTTGTCGATACCCATACCAAATGCTACGGTGGCAACAATGATTTGAACATCATCGTTGATAAATGCCGTTTGTGTTTTGTCGCGAACATCGGCTGATAGTCCAGCATGGTAGGAGAGTGCGCGAACACCTTTTGCTGTGAGTTTTTCAGCTACGCTCTCCGTTGTCTTGCGCGACATGCAATATATAATGCCTGCTTGTCCGGGGCGTTCGCGCAAGAATCGGAGAATGGCTTTGAGTTTTTCGCTTCCGTTAAAGCCGCGAATGACCGTTAGAGAAAGATTGGGGCGATCGAAAGAGGAAACGGAAATATAAGGCTTGTGCAACCCGAGCTGTTTGAGAATATCCTCACGCGTCACCTTGTCCGCCGTGGCAGTTAAAGCCATCATCGGGACATCAGGTAGTCCGCGACGGATTTGTCCTAATTGCGTATATTCGGGTCGGAAGTCGTGCCCCCACTGACTAATGCAGTGAGCTTCATCGATAGCAATGAGCGAAATTTTAGCGCGAGAAATCCAGCCGTGCAAGGAAGCTAATAATGCTTCGGGGGAAAGATAGACGAGTTTGTATTTCCCGTTTACACACGCCTCTTGGAGTTGCACGCTCTGCTCAAGTGGGAGTGAACTGTTGATGGCGCAGGCAGGGATACCTGCTTCCAAGAGACTTTCCACTTGGTCCTTCATGAGCGAGATGAGTGGGGAAACTACGATGGTTAAACCCGGAAGAAGTGCAGCCGGAATCTGATAGCACACCGATTTCCCGCCTCCAGTAGGCATCAGCACAAAGCAGTCGCGCCCGCCAAGTACTGTGTCGATAATTTCGGCTTGCTTGGGGCGAAAGTTATTATAACCAAAGTATTTTTTGAGAGCTTGTAGGGGAGACATGAATAGAAGCCCTTTCCTTAATAAAGACAGATTTTAGTTCTTAAAACCTGCTTCGATTTCTTCCACCTGGTGGCGGAAGTTCTTTTCAGTTGACAAGCGACGCTTCACCATACTGCAAGAGTGGAGCACAGTGGAGTGGTCCTTCTTGCCCATTTGTCGTCCTATTTCGGCGTAAGACAAATCCGTGTATTTATGGCTGAGGTACATAGAGATTTGGCGTGCCTGTACGATGCCCTGCTTGCGAGTTTTCGACATGACTTCTTTTTCTTTCACGCCGAAATATGTGCAAACATGGCGAGTAATGGTGTTGAGCGAAAGTTCCTTTTTTGCCAAATTGATGGCTTGAGAAACGATGCGTTCTGCCAGAGGTAGTGTGATTTCTCCGCAGAAATCTACGATGGAATAGGCCATGATAGAACTAATGATACCTTCCAAATCGCGAACGCTACTATCTACGTGGGTCACAATGAAGTCGACTACTTCTTTGGGAAACTTGAGTCCGTCGCGACGAATCTTCGTCTGAAGAATAGCCCGACGCAGAGCTAAATCAGGTCGTTCTATCGGAGCCATCATTCCCGCACGGAAACGCGTTAACATGCGTTCTTCAATCCCTTCAAACTTTGCCGGTTCACGGTCGCTGGAGATGATGATCTGCCGGCCGTTCAGCTGCAGGTGGTTGAAGATATGGAAGAAAGCTTGTTGAGTCTTGGTGGTAGTAAACTCTTGAATGTCGTCGATGATAAGCACATCTATCGTTTGATAGAAGTGTATGAAGTCATTCTGAGTGTTATTGCGCACAGAATCAATAAACTGCGTTTTGAAAAGATGTGCAGGAACATAGAGTACACGCTTATCGGGATAGAGCTTCAAGAGCTTGTGCCCAACGGCAGAAATAAGGTGAGTTTTGCCCACTCCGCTGGGGCCGTAGAGGAAGAAAGGGTTGAATGTCTTTCCAGGATGCTCTGCGATGGAAAGAGCCACAGTGCGTGCTAACTTATTGCTTTGTCCCTCCACAAAATTATCGAACGTAAAATTCTGATTGAGGTTCGAATCCAGAGGCGGTAGTTTCGGCTCGGGATGTGCGGCAGGGCGTTGTGGTTGGTTTTCATCATCGGGCGAAGTTATGATCGTATATTGCAACGAAGTGCCAACGCCGAACGCTTGCTCAATCGCACTGGTCATCTCTTTAAGGAAATGCCCCTCGATATATTCTGTAAGGAAACGATTGGGAACACCAATTCTCAGCACGTGGCTTTCATAGCTTACGAACTGTACGGCAGAGAACCACGTCCTAAATTCCTGTTCGGAAATGCTTCTTTTAAGGATGGAGAGGAAAACCTCCCACTGGTCTTGCTGATGGGTGTTACTCATTATGTATATCTTCCTTCTGTTTAGAGAAGTGGTTGCAAAATTCGCAAAAAAAACCTAAAGGGCAAAATTTTAAGCTTGTGTATTCGTATCTTTTCCTTCTGCTATTCTTAGCTTTTTAGTGGGTGATGGAAGAGGCAGATAAATGCCGACTACCATGGTGTGTGGTGGCCGGCACTATGCATTATGTAGCTTCTTAGTCTATCTTTGTAGCATCCGAAGGAGCTATTCTCATTTGTCTTTTCTGCCAAACACGCTGAAGTGGACGTAGCGTTTCGGATGCGCCTTGAGGTCGGTGACAAGAGAGTCAGCATGTTGAACGGTGCGGTTGAGATTATCGTAAAGTCCACGATCGTTCATGAGCATTCCTAAACTGTTGTCTTTTGAGTTGAGTTTGGTATTGAGCTGTCCAGACAGGTTGTTGATATTACGGGAGAAACCTTCCACTTCATTCAGTGCGGAATTCACCTGTTTCATAGTGGATTGTACATCCACGCCTGCCAAGTTTTTGCTGAGTTTATTCAGGTTTGTACTTGCTTGGTTGAGTTTTGCCATCATCTGTGGCACATCGCGCCCCATCATCGTGTTGAGTTGTGCACTCGTGGTGCGGAGGTTTGCCGAGATAGCTGCTGCATTGTGTAGCATCTGTTGTAGAGCAGGGTCGCTGGTGAGGCGTGTGAAATTAGTCAGGATAGAGTCAATCTTCGGAATGAGAGCTACCATTTGCGGAACGCTCTGCTCCACTTTTGACATAGCTCCCTCGTGTGGACCTCCTTTGAGCGTGTCGCCTCGTTCTATATATTGTGTGGGATTAGGACCGAGGACGAGATTCATCGTGACACCGCCCATGAGCGACGTTTCGAGTTCTGCCTTTGTCCCTTTGGGGACGCGCATTTCTTTATCGAGTTCTACAGCAACTACCACCTTATTAGTGCGATCGTAATCGTATTCAATACTGCGTACAATGCCGACTGGATACCCATTGGCATAGACGGCGTTACTGACCGTTAGTCCTTGAATGTTTTCAAACTCTACATAGTAGGTATTAGACGACTTAAAGATGTTAACACCTTTCATGAAATTGATTAAGCCGTAGAGCATAGCGATGGCTACAATGGCTGTCAAAGCAATCTTTACTTCTTTTGTGAAAAAACGCATATTGTTCTGTATGTGTTGATTGTCGGGTGAATGTATGTATAATTATTTTTTCTCGTTACCTTGAAACTTGACGATAAAAGCATCGGGATATTTCTTTTGCAGCTCTTTGAGTGCGCTGCGTGCTTCTGCTTGAGAGGCATAGTTGCCCGACGTGTATTTGTAGAGTTTTCCTTCGTGATAGCATCGCACATCGGGAAGTCCCTTAAAGCATGCATCAGTGGTGGGTAGTTTTGTTGGCGTGGTGGCAAACTGCAAGCGGAAGGTGAGCTTGTTTTGCTCTTTAGCAGGTTCGCTTCTCTCAACTTTTTTCGCTGCGGAATGCTTTTCGGTGTTAGCGGACGACTGTGCGGAAACTGCCAGATCTTTTTCTTTTACGATGAGATAACTCTTATATCGCGCTGGTAGTTTCTTAGCTGCTTGTTCGGCTTCGGTTTTACTATTGTAGTGCCCCGTTGTGTAGATATAGAGGTTCCCCCGCTTCGTACATTTCACATCTTCCATTCCGCGGAAAGTGGGATCATTGAGCGAAACCTCCGTTGAGGTAGCAGCAAACTGGATTGTATACGTTGGGCCTGTTGGAGTTTTTGCTGCGGGAGTGAGCTTGATCGTTGTAACTTGTTTTTCCTCTTTGCGAGGTTTCGGTTTTGTGGGTTCTTTGCGTGGCGTTGCCGTTTCTCTGTTGGCTGGCTTTGCTGGAGCATTCTCTGCAGCTTTGGTATTTCTTTTCTCGGCAATGATTGTTGTTTCTGTATCTTCTTTCTCTTGAGGAGCAACAATGGGAGTGTTGCTTGTTTCTACTGGCACAACCTGTACCACTGAGGCATCCTCCTTCGGCGTAGTCTCCGTTGCGGAATAGTTGCTGAAGATGGGAGGTGGTAGAGTCTTCCCTACGTATCCGTGCTGCTTGCGATAGTCTATAAAACCATTATATATAGCCGTACTGAGCGTGTTGATTCCTTCTTTGGAGTTGAGAAACGTTTCTTCTTCAGGCGTTGAGATAAAGCCTAATTCTGTTAGCACAGCGGGCATACTGGTTTTGCGAAGCACGAGGAATCCCGCTTGATGCACGCCTTTGTCCTTGCGATTGGCACGTACATAGTGTTTCTGGATGCAGCGTGCCAAGTCTATGCTCTGTCGCATAAATTTGTCCTGCATAAATTCGAAGATAACATAACTCTCCGCTTTGTTGGGGTCAAAACCTTGGTAGCGTGTCTGATAATCCTTTTCGTAGGTGATAACGCTATTTTCGCGTTTTGCCACTTCGAGGTTAGCTCCAGCACGCGCCATACCGAGCGTGTAAGTTTCCGAGCCGTAAGCTATGCGTCCAGCTGGTAAGGAGTTGGTATGTACAGAGATGAAAAGGTCCGCCTTGGCGTTGTTGGCAATATCGGCGCGCGTGTCAAGCGGAATAAAAATGTCCGTCTTGCGCGTATAAATCACCTTTACATCGGGGCAGTTTTGCTCCACCAAATTACCGAAGGCGAGTGCCACTTGAAGGTTTATATCCTTTTCTTTAGAGAAACCACCCACTGCTCCTGCATCATGTCCGCCATGACCTGGATCGATTACCAGAATAAAGTTTTTATCGGCCCAAGTAGTGGTGCTACCAATGAGCAGAAAAGCGATTGTGAGCAGTATGTGTCGTAATCTTCCGAACATATCAAGACAAATATGCGGCAAAGGTAAAAATAAATTTCCATACACACATATTACTTTTTCCTTCCTCCTTTGGAAATGGTCACATTTTCATTTCTTTATGCAATTAGAGTCAATCTTAGTGTGGGAGCATATTGGGTTTGATCGTAAATATCCTTATTGCGTTTTCAAATACAATAAGGCTGTCAGCTGAAAGCCTTATTGCGTCAGCTGGCGCGCTTATTGTGGCTGAGGTGTGAAGAGAGAGATTAGAAAATATGAGCAATTCTCCTCACTCCCTATATCTTTATTTCTGTTTTATGTCGTAATGTCGTCACACTTTGAATTTAATTGACTGTAAACGTATATGTTATGAGCGTGACGATGTGTGACAACAACGTGACAACAAAAAGTTGTTGTCACGCATCTAATCATCTATTTATCAGCATGTTCTCTCCGCTGTGACAACGTGACAACAAAAAAGGCGTTTTTTTTGGAGTGGGAGAAGTTCTTCTGCGTGTTCACCTACTTGTTTCTCGTGAGGGGCTTGTTTGCAGCGGATAGTGGCTAAAAAAACAGAACGGCAGGGGAAGCTGCCGTTCTGTGAGATGTGAGTTAGTGTATTTCCATTTCGTTGAATAGATATTTGCTTTCGCCGAATTTGTCGAGAATCCAGAGAACGTAACGAATGTCGACGTTGATGCAACGCTGGAGTTCGGGATCAAATTTAAGGTCGCTACTCAGTGCTTCGATATTCCCATCGAATGCTAAACCGATGAGCTCACCCTTCGCATTCATTACTGGTGAACCAGAATTGCCACCGGTGATGTCGTTGTTGGAGATGAAGCAGGTGGGCAGCTGACCATCCTCGCGTGCATAGCGTCCGAAGTCGCGCGCCTCATAGAGCTGGCGCATACGCGGATGTACGATGTAGTCGATATTGGTGCTGTCCTCTTTCTCAAACATACCCTTCAGCGTAGTCCGCCAATCGTAGAGAACACCATCACGAGGCTTCATGGCCTTTACGTGTCCGTAAGTCATACGCAGTGTGAAGTTGGCATCAGGAGCTTTGGAGTTGTTGTACATCTCTTCGAGTCCACGAACGTAAGTCTTCTCCAAGGGTTGGATGGCCGTTTTGAAGCGTTTTGCTCCCTCCAGTTTTTCTGCAAGTTCGTCAATGTTTTTAATCATCTTATAGATTGGGTCGGCAGTGAGCGTCTCTGCTGATGGATTGGCAAGGAAAGTTTCTAGCTTTTTGCGGCTGGCGAAGATGGATTGTGAGATGAGTTCGTAGGGATTGCTCACTTGCAAACTGCGCGATATAGGCAAGCGGCAATTTTTCTCCCAGATGGGGAGCAGCAAGCGGGTGCGTTCAATGACATAATCCGTTGTGAAATTTTCTATCTGGTCATTATAGCTTTTAAGCAGACTTTCACTGAAGTTGTGGATGTCTTGGCGGTTATTCGCTTTTAACGCAGCGAGCAGCTGTTGCATGATTCTGTAGGATGCGGGGTATTTGATGTTGCCCAGTGTTGCATACAGCAGATTATCGTCGAAAATAGAATCCTGATAAGTCTTGCAGAGGTTGTTGATGTCGGCCACCACTGTTTGGTATTCAGGCTTCCCGCTTTGGTGCGCAAAGTCTTGGAAGCGCTTTTCTTCACGGCGTTTCTCATCGATAAGTTTCAAATTGCGCACTGCTTTAATCATGCCGTCATAGTTCTTCACCACATTGCCCAGTCGCATATTGATGCTTTCAAGAACGAGGCGAATGCTATCGTTCTTTTCCATATATTTTTTGTAGAGATCGAGAACGGGCCAGCCCGCGGCAACTATGGGCTGATTGATGCTATTGACACGCAGTGCAACTTGTTCGGAGGTGAGGAAACGCGATGTTGAGCCAGGAAAGCCCATCACCATGGTGTAGTCGCCTTCTTGAATACCTTTTGAAGAAATGCGCAGATAGTTTTTGCGTTTCAGCGGAACATTCTGGGGACTGTAGGGTGCGGGTTGTCCGTTCTTATCGGCATAGATGCGAAACGCACACCAGTCGACATTTTGACGCGGCCATACCCAGTTGTCGGAGTTGCCTCCAAACTGTGCTACATTAAGCGGAGGATCGGCCACGAGGCGCACGTCAGTGTATTCCTGCATATAGATGATGTAGAACTGGTTTCCGCCGAAGAATGGGAGCAGAGTTGATTCGATACCTTTCAGCTTTGCATACTTCGATTTCTTACGTAACTCGCTGTTCATCTTCGATGTGAAGCTGTAGCTCTGCCGTGTGTATTTGTCGATGCCCAAACGGCGTGCCTCAGCTTCGACTTGCGCCGTCACGTCTTCAATTGCCAAGACAAACGTAAAGGTGAGGTTAGGTGTGGGAAGTTCCTCTGCACGGCTCTTTGCAAAGAAGCCATCCTTGAGATAGTTTTTCTCGACACTGCTCATGGCGTGGATGTAAGAGAAACCGCAATGGTTATTGGTGAAGATAAGGCCGTCGGGCGATACCACTTCACCTGTACACCCATTGCCGAAGATGCCGACAACATCTTTCAAGCTCGAGCCTGTCTCGCTATAGAGTTGGGAGGGCGGTAGTTGCAAACCTGCCTTTCGGAGCGAGTCGGCAAGGTGTTGCTGTTCCATGAGTTTTAGTAGCCACATACCTTCATCGGCACGGGCAACAAGGCTGCACAGAACAGCCACTGCAAACAATAATATTTTTTTCATATCACTGTGGGTTTAAAGATTATCTGATGTGGGAGTTGTGAGTTCGCTCCGAACTCGGCGTGGCTCAGAATGGATAGCCAATAGCGAAATGGAAAACAAGTCCGTCTTTGAATTTCTCCAAATTGTAGAAACCGCTGCGGCTGGTTTTGTAAGGCGCGTGGAGTCCGATACCTAAATCGAAGCGCAGAACGAGGAATTCCAAATCGTAGCGTAGACCAACGCCCGTGCCTACTGCAATATTTTTTAGCGTGGAGGCAGAGAGGCGTCCGCCGGGCCGATTAGCGTCTTCGCGCATCAGCCAAACATTGCCGGCATCTATAAATGTTGCGCCATAGAGCGAGCCGAACAGATGAGCGCGCAGTTCGGCATTGACTTCCAGTTTGATGTCGCCCGTCTGGTCTATATAGGAATATTTAGAATCATTACTGCGATAACTACCAGGACCGATGGTTCGGATGGTGAAACCGCGAACGGAATTGGCACCTCCCACATAGAACTGTTCAGCATAAGGAGCTGTGGTGCTATTGCCATAGGAGAAGATGGCTCCACCAAAAAAGCGTGTGGCCAGTGTGAAACGGTTGTTGATGGGAAGGGTATAGTGCACCTCCGCCGTTGTCTTTACAAATTGTGCGAACGGACTTCCGAAGATGCGTTTGTTTTGCTCGCTAAACTTCTTACCTGCTGCGGCATAAAAGCCTGAAAAGAGGTTTCCAGCTTCTTTTGCGTGGAGTTGAACCATCAGTGTGTTGCGGTGTTTGGCTGTAGACGTATAAGTGAAGGTGTACGACATGGCTGGAATGAACTGGTCGCGCATGGACACTGCCAGTGTGGGGTTGGCAGCCATGATAGAGTCGTAGGTGTGGGAAGTGTTGATGGTGTTGTTGAAGTCGATGCTGAGTGGCGTTAGCTCATGGAGCATGTTCGACTTCTTATACCATTTGTATGTTGCACTTAGTCCGGCACTCACCAAGGTGAAGAAACCAGCTCGACGCTTCCAGTCGCCGTTGAGAGCAAATGTTGTTTCGGCGGGGAAGTTGAGACGACGGTGCGAAATGATGGGCGCAAAGAAGCGTGGGAAAGTGAAAGAGAGCTGTGAGCCTAATTCGTAACTGTTTAGTAAAGAGTTGTTGCTACGGATGCTTGAGCCAAACTGCCATTCATACGAACCAAATATTTTGAACGAAACAGTTTCTCCACCACGAAAAGCGTTGCGCTTATTCATCTCATACGACAGTCCAGGACCTACTTGCTGATTGCTCTTGAGAGTAGTATTCATTTCAAAATCAGAATCGTAGCGTTTGCCCATTTGTGCCGAAATATAGACATCAAGCGAGTCGCAATTAGCGGTTGTGTCGCGCGGCACGTAACTTACATCGAGCAAATTGAATACGCCTATTTTGTTTAATTTCTCCAATGTGTTGCGCTGATCAGCATAGTGATACAGCTCGCCTTTACTGTGCATGACGGCGTGGCGCCACATACTGGAGCGCAGCGGCATCTTATTGCCTCCATACGTATAAGTGAAATTCTGATCTGTGCGTGAGGCGTTCAATTGTTCCTCTTCATTGCGCCGTACGTTTATATATGTCTGTCCAATGTACCACGGGTGATTAGCAACAGCAGGGATATAGGATTTGGGCATCACACGGAGTTGTACAAAATTTTTGCGGAGCAAGGTGTCGGCTTGATAAGTGGTGTAATCGTCTTGCCAGTAATAGTAGCCGTTCTCTCTGAGGAGCGAACCGATACGCGTTTGTTCATTTGCCAGTTTCACGACGCTAAAAGGTGCACCTTTTGTTAAGAGGCGGCTCGACTTCGTGGAATGAAGCAGACTGTCTTGCTGTGTACCATACGAATAGTATTGGATCGAGTCGAAACGCGACAACGGTCCAACATTCACCGTATAATGAATTTTAGCTTTCTTGGGATTTTTCTGTTCTATAATTTTGTATTTCACTTTGCTACGGAAGTATCCATAATTCTGCAGAGTGTTTTGTGCCACCTTGATGCGCATATCAGGATTAACCGTTGAGACATAGACCGGCTGCTGAGCAAAGCATTTATAAATCCATTTTCCCAAACCAGACTTGGCATCAACGAAGCCATTATAGAACCACAACCCCAACTGGAAAGGAGAGCGCAGATATGAAGAACCAAAAAGCGCATTGTTAGGAGGATAGGAGAGTACGGCTTCCACTTCCTCTTGCGCTGTTTCAAAAGCTTCTTTATTAACAGCACGTTCTGCCGCTTCAGCTTGTTTTTCTGCTTTCTGATCAGCTTTAGTTTTTTTCCCGTTTAGAACTGCATCTTTGAGTTTGTCAATCGTGTTGCCATCTGTTCGTCCTGACAAAACATCGCTCACCGTGTTTGCTACATCTGCAATGGTTGTGATAACGCCCACTGAGTCGAGTCGAATCTTGCTTTTCTTAGTGGGAGTGTTAGTGTAAGAAATTTTGTCGATGCCGATATACAATTGCTCATCACTGGGCAATTTAGATGTAGTGGAGCACGAAGTGAGGAACAGCAAAAGGAGTAGTACAAGTCCCGTTGTATTTCTCGAACTTCTCGAAAATGGACGAATACTTATAGCACCTGCTACCCGCTGGGAAAATATTATGTCTTGTTTCATTGTTACTTTCTCTTATAGAATGGTTGCTCTTTTGACTTTTTCGTTACAACGAACGAGAGCAATATCTCGACTTATTTTTTCTCTTTCTTACGCCAGAAGATGAAGAGATCGCCAAACTTATCCGTCTTTTTGCGCACAGAGTATCCCAAACCAGCTTTTGTGAGCTGCCCTTCGAGCGGGTCTTGCTGGTCGCGATCGTAGAAGACACGCAGATAGCGAGTAGCCCCTTGGTTCATTCGGTATTCAACGCTCACGTTGTTGATAATGCTCTCTGCACGATTGTCTGCATTCTTACCCGCACTGACACGCCCTCCGATGATAACGCGGATACGATCGTCCCAGAAGCGTTTAGCAAATTGGAAAGAATAGTCAGTGGTTTGTGTACCGGCGAGCGATGTTCCGGTTTCTACGCCCACGCTCAAATCGACGCTCTTTAGTGCATTACCAGCAATGTTCTGAATCTCATTTTGGAGGAAAGCGTTTAGTGCATTGTTTGCCTTAAAGCCACTCTTCATTGAGCTTGAGTCGGTGAGGTACATACCTGTTGCCATCATTGCCACAGCCGCTTTGTTGCGTTGTTCCTTCGACATGGCGGCCAATTGGTTTTGAACGCTCAAATCTTCGGGAGCAGCAATGGTGAATTCGAGTCCCATTTTGTCGAGCGTGTTGGTGATAGAAACGCCAACATCAAAAGCAACATTGCGCTGTTGCTCGTTTTCAGTAACGAGCACTTTCATGCGCTCCAGTGCTGTTACGTTGAGTCGAGGATTGGTAGGGTCGCCTGTGAAGTCGATAGTGCTGCCCTCCACCAGCTTAAATGTGCGGAGTGGAATGACAGGTAGTTCATATTTCATCTCGCCCGAACTTGCCGTTAGTTGGCCAGTGAGGCGCATATCTCCTTGATGTGTGATGCGGAATGTTAGGTTGCCGCCGCCTTCAATATTGGCATAGTTCTGTCCATCTTCGGAGAGGAGACAATTGAAGTGGGCTCCTTCGCTGACATTTATACCCAGCGCGAGATCATAGCTGGATGAGGCTTGTTCTTCACTTTCTGTTTCTTCTTCGGGATCAGTGAAATTTGTGAACTTCACAAGGTCTTCAAGACGATTGTCTACGGAGATGGGGGAATCCTTCAGAATATATGTCATATTTGTATTATCGAGAATATCGAGTTGTCCTCGAATAGACAGATTATCTACCGTACCTCTCAGCGTACCTTGGCAGTCGGCATAGATTTTTCCAAACACTAGCGAATTGCGCTTACGTTGAGCATTGATAAGCTCGAAATCTTTTGCTTTTACATTGAAGTCTAAATATACTTTGCTAGTGTTGCTCATATCTATGTCGCCATTGAGAACAAGCGGATTCTTCCCTGTAGAGTAAAGGTTGTAATTTTCAAAATGCACCTTAGAGTTGTTGATAGCAACAGGCTTTTCTTCCATGCGGAAGTCAAAACCGTAGACGTCAGAGTAAACGTGGCCAGAATCCACATCTAACGAGCCATTGAGTATCGGGTTCTTTGCTGTTCCTTGTAGCGTAAAATCACCTCCCGCTTTACCGCGTAATGCTACATCAGTTCCTTCAAGGAAGGCATTGAGCATAGGCATTGGGAAATCGTGTAGATTGCCTTTCACGTTAAATTCTCCGCTCTTGTCAGCGTATGTACCTTCTGCTTCAAGCACTTCGATACCACCCGAACTGATAAAGGCTGAAGCGTAGTGTTCTCCGTTCGATTTGGGCAAGTAAGTAACATCGGCTCCAATCTGTCCCAGACGTGTTCCGTCAACGGTAAAACTATTGGCTTGAAGTGAACCCATCGCACTGATGCTCTTATGGTCGTCGAAGAAGTGAATATCTCCCGAGAGCATACCTTGCATCTTCGGTAAGAAAGGAAGCACATTGGAAAGCTCACCTAAATTGACATTGTTCACAGAAAGCGTGATATCGTTGACACTATCAGTAGCTGTGGAGTAAATCTTAAGACCTGTACCGTCATCCGCCGTTAAGTTTACATCCGCCCGAATCTGTTTGTTGTTTCCAAAGAAAATGTAGTTGTCTTTATTGATGCTAAAATTGCGATAAGCCAGAACGGGTTGTTCGGGATAAAGAACGATGTTGATACCATCTTGCAATACGTCAGCGCGCAAGCCCACATCGAAACCTTTATCTCCGTCAGCATCAAAGAACTTAGCTTGTATTCCAGCTCCTTGAGAAAGGATATAACCATGTAGCTGCGCGTTGAATTTATTTGGGTTGCGTCGCGTGTAGTTTCGGACACTACCATCAATAACTACGCCCGAAGTATCTTGAGATATAGCTAAGTTGACACTATCTAAAAGCAGTTTACCCGTTGTGATGGAGTCGGCACGGATGAGGCCCGACAGTCCTGAGAGAGGATGAGCATGGAGATCAATATAAGCCGTGCGGAACTGATACCCTTTAATGCGTAAGTAGTCGCTCACAAAATTGGTACGCGCCGCTTCGAAATGGAAATCCATTACTGGTAGCTCACTCTTGAGAACCTCTTGATTAAGCTGACGGTGAGCAAGTTGCTTTTCAAATAGTTTGAAGAAACGCGTGAGGCGCGGCACAAGGCGATCAACATTCCCTTGCGTTCCGAGTCGAAGTATCATGTCGCCACTGGTGGCAAATACATGGGTAGAATCATTTCCCGTCCCGAACGAGAAATCTATATCGCCTGGCGTGAAACCTCTGTTGGGAGTCATTGCCAAGAGGTCGGAGAATCGGCCAGATGCTGAGTAAGCCGTGAATGTGCGGTTGGTGCGGAAGCTTAGGTCTATCTGACCGCCACCTTGCAGGGTGTCCGCCGTTAAGCCCAGCCTGCGGAAATCGATTTTCTCAAAATTGCTCGACAATCGGCCGGAGATGTCTCTACCTAATGTAGCTTGGAGCGTTCCTTTTCCAGTAAGTAGCGCGTTGTTAATACTGAACTGAGCATTCGATGTACTACCTTGTTGGCGAACCGTAATAGCTAGTCCGCTTAGATCATAATTGGCGTAGTTAAAGCTACGAACATGAGCATCAACCGTGAGGCCGGCGCGGGGGGAGAGTACGTCGAAACTTCTGCTACGCGCAGAGAGTGTCCCACTAAATGCCGATAGCCCCATATTAGGTAGGAACTGCTGCAATGCGAGTTGGCGAGCATCAACGCGAACATCAAAGGCCTCTGTTTGCAGATTAATTCGTGCTTTCACTTTAGCATTTCCGCGCCCTGTTGCAAGGTTCGCATTGAGTTGGTAGTCGGAACCGCGGAAGGATAGGTTACCTTTCATCCCCACCGCAGCAGGAATACTAACTGTTTTGGCCATATCGGGCAAAACAGTTTTGAAGAGTGAGGGGAGAGTTGCTCCCGTGCGGAGCGAAAAATTCATTCTAGCCGAAGGCGTACTTCCCGTGATGTCGTCCAGTCGTCCATTACCCTTGAAAGTTAGTATTCCTGGTAGGTTGATAGATGTGTTTTGGAAGACAAGATGAGCCAAATTCCCCGAGAAACGCCCGTTGAGCGAAAGCGTTCGGTTGGGATAGAGGCGGAGATAACGAGCAGGAAGATAACCGCGCGCCAAGTTTTTCACATCAGGTGCCCCTAACGTTGCAACGAGGTTCAAACTAACTGAAGTACGACTGCCTTTGTCAAAAGCTGAGAATGGTAGATTTATCGTGGCACGCAGCGAAGAATAGGGCGTTTTTAGGTTGAGGGCAGGAAGCACTATGTGTGTGCTGTCAAGATACACCGCTCCGCTGAGCTCTTTCACTGCAAAACCGCATTGCTCCTGTAAGGCAACGTGGCGCACACCCAAGCGCAAAACGCCTGCGCGGTTGTAACTGAGCGTGTCTATTTGTGCGTTTAGCCCTGTCACTACAACGTTTGTTGGATCGAATGCCTTTGTGGGCTTTTGTAGTGTAGTTGAATTGCTGGAGGCTGTGCGGAACTTCCATTGTTTTCCGCGCGCTGTTGTCTCTACGGGGAATGGATTCCAGCGTTCCAATTCTGCCACGTTATCGGTATAAGTGTAGGCAATGCGCACACTGTCTTTGTGGTTTCGTTGACGGTCGGCAGGAATTGCAGGGATGGGATTCTTTGGTGTCCAAGTGCCGTCAGTCCCATTGGGCGTATAAGCCACATTCCCCTTCTTGATATTCAAGCTGCGGAAGGCATAATACGCCTTACCCGTGTCGAAGTCGCCATCGGTGAGCACCGCCTTTTTCAATTGAGCCGCCACCCAAATAGTGTGATGCGCCTTTTGGGGAGGCGTGGTGGGCAAAGCTCCAGCCAATGCTACACGCGCTTTGACATTTTCGAGACTGACTTCGTCCACACGTATGCGCCAATGGCTCTTGGTGGTCGTAGTATCGTCGAGCGCACTATCGGCGAGAGCCACTGTTATGTCTGAATTGCGCAGTTGAGCCAACTGAACATGAATGTCCTGTTTTTGCCAATTCACGCCTTTTGTTTCCGCCGTGAGATGCCCCACAACTCCTTTGATGCGTGTATTTGAGATATAATTTTTTGTATCTATTCGCGACACGTCTAATTCAATCCCACTCACATTGGCTTGCCCATGAAAGAGAGGGAGCATTTCCAAATTGAGTCGAACGGTGCGTGCGTTGAGCAGCGTGTCGCCTTTCTGCACAGCTTTCACACCATTCACGTTGAGATCCAATGGGAAAGCTAATCGAACATTATCGACGGAGAACTGAACGCCTGTTGTTTCGCTGAAATGCGTACAAACGCGCTGGACTATAAAGTTCTGAACTGGTGGAAGATAAACCAGTAGGGCCAGTATGAGGAAGAGGACTATTGGTGTGCAAAACACCCATAGTGCCACCTTTCCTATTTTTCTTAACTTGTTTGATTTCGGCATATTTGGCAAAAATACGGATTTCTTGTCGTAGCGACATATCTTTCCGTTACAAACTCTTCCTTTTTCTCGCTTTTTTCTCTCTCCCTCCTTTCCGTGTTTTGCAGATGATTGTTTTTATACCAAAGAAAATCCCCACAAACTTACTCGCAGCGAGCAGTTGGTGGGGAAATTTCTATTTGAGGGAGAACACTACTTGCGGAGAATCTTCTGCGTAGTTCCATTGCTCATACGGACGATGTTCAGCCCGTGCTGTAGCTCGTTGAGTCTTTTTCCGTCAGTAGAGTAAATAGCTTGGATGTTTGCATTGGCTTCAGTGGTAGCCGTAGCAACTCCCGTACTTTCTTTCTTTGTGAAATATCCTGTTTCAGGATTCGCCATGGAGTCATCTGTCTTACTTCCATGGTAAGGCACTGCTCCTTGGAGACTCGTACAATTATTGAACATATATTGAGAATTCGAACATGTCCAAGTATTATTGCAATAGATGGTTTGTAGAGAATTGCATTCATAAAACATATAGCTCATGTTTTGCACGTTCTCCGTCTTGAAGTTGGAGAGATTGAGGGAAGTTAAATTATAACAGCGAGAAAACATTGCACCCATGTTTTTTACGTTCTCTGTATTGAAGTTGGAGAGATCGAGGGAAGTTAAACTTGAGCAGCCCAAAAACATATCCCTCATGTCTTGCACGTCCTCTGTATTGAAGTTGGAGAGATTGAGGGAAGTTAAATTCTGGCAACCATAAAACATTCCCCTCATGTCTTGCACGTCCTCTGTATTGAAGTTGGAGAGATTGAGGGAAGTTAAATTCTGGCAGCCATCAAACATTACACTCATGTTTTTCACGTTCTTCGTCTTGAAGTTGGAGAGATCGAGGGAAGTTAACCTTGAGCAGCCCTCAAACATTCCAATCATGTATTGCACGTCCTCTGTCTTGAAGTTGGAGAGATTGAGGGAAGTTAAATTCTGGCAGCCATAAAACATTTCACTCATGTATTGCACGTTCTCTGTATTGAAGTTGGAGAGATCGAGGGAAGTTAAATTCTTGCATTCATAAAACATTTCACCCATGTTTTTCACGTTCTCCGTCTTGAAGTTGGAGAGATTGAGGGAAGTTAAACTTGAGCAGCCCAAAAACATAAAGCTCATGTTTTGCACGTTCTCCGTATTGAAGTTGGAGAGATTGAGGGATGTTAAATTCTGGCAGCCATCAAACATTATACTCATGTTTTGCACGTTCTCCGTCTTGAAGTTAGAGAGATCGAGGGAAGTTAAATTCTGGCAATCAGCAAACATTCCACTCATCGTAGTGACTTTAGATGTATTGAGATTTGTCAATCCTTCTATTTTCTCCAGTTTTATTAAATGAAGAAACCAATTCTCAGTGCTTTGGGGAAGATAGTTCTTGAACGAAGCATCGAAGACAGCGGTAGTAACTTGGTACTCTGGCCTAGTCCACGTTCCAGACCAAGCAGGCTGTGTATTTTCAAGCTCCCCCGTCCTCGTCTCCTCAATTCCCCACACAGTGCCCGTGCGGGATGATTTCTGATCATCATAGTAAAACGTTAGCGTTTTCTGATCGCTGCTTTTCACAACATAGGCTTCTTTCCTCTGCGCTTGAGCGGACTGCGGAAGGAGTAACAAGGCCATGAACCATGCGAGGAACACAGCACAGAAATTCTTGAGTAATTTTTTGTTCATAAATTTTTCGCTTCCTCTTTTTGTCTCCTTGTCGTTCTGCTTTTTAGGAGTGCCGTATCGGGAAGTTGGGCAGGTTGAAATGAATAATGTTTGTATTGTTTAGATTACACTGTGTCCGCCTTCCAACTCTTTAGAAAGCAAAGCGGCAAGCATTTTTGTATTAAAAGTTATACATCTGCAAATATAAAGAAACTTTTAAATAATACAAAAAATACATATTTTCCTTCATTAAGGCAGTGTACAGGCGAGCGTCGCACTGAAAGCGTTGAGGGAGAAACTTCACACGAGCCGCAGTGGGTGCTGTGCGACGCTTCCTGCGTCGGAGGTTTGTGTCGTTGCCCATCCACGGGTTCACCCTTCGGGCATCACCCGCGGTTACGCATGGTGTGTCCCCGCCGGGGACAGTGGGTGAGCACGAGGGAAGTCTATCTTACGCTTCCTCACACACATCGTAAAAAGTCTATGCACTATCGGTAGACAACTCCACACATAGCTTCGTCAACACTAAGCCTGCAGCAAAATAGAGTAACTCACACCTCCGACGGGGATAGTGAGGATGCGCGAGGAAGTCCTCTGCCCCTGCATATCGTGACAGTCTATAATCATACCATCGCCTCACACACATCGAAAAAAGTCTATGTACAGTCTGTGACCAACTCCACCTACAGCTCTGTCAATACTCCACCACTGCTCAGCCTCCACAGCCATAGTCATAGCAGTACAGAGTAACTGACGCCTCCGGCGGAGGCGCACCATGCTTAACCGCGGGTGATACCCGAACGATAGTGAGGGCGAACCCGTGGAGAAGTGGACAGACAACAGCACTACCTTCCGACGCAGGAAGCGTCGCACTGAAAGCGTCGAGGGAGCATTCTCCCTCTCTCCTCCTATAGAAAAACTCTTTTTTTGTTGTCACGTTGTCACGGAGAAAGAGAAGATACTGATAGATAGGGATTTATACGCGTGACAACAATTTCTCTTTGTTGTCACACCGTTATCACGCGTTGTCACACGCGTAAAGTGTACATTCTCAAATGGTTATACTCAAAGTGTGACAACGTGACGACGTGACAACAAAAAAATGAACTCTTGGGATGGAGAGGTGGGTGCTGTGCGACGCTTCCTGCGTCGGAGGTTTGTGCATCTCTTTCCCACGGGTTCGCCCTTTGGGAATCACCCGCGGTTAAGCATGGTGTGTCCCCGCCGGGGACAGTGGGTGAGTACGAGGGAAGACTCCGTTCAACTCAGTCCCCGCGCATCGCCTCCTCCGCATCCGCATCCACCCAAAGCCGCCTCCGGCGGAGGCGCACTATGCTTAACCGCGGGTGATGCCCGAACGAAGTGAGGGTGAACCCGTGGACAGACAACAGCACTACCTTCCGACGCAGGAAGCGTCGCACTGAAAGCGTTGAGGGAGTATTCTCCCTCTCTCCTTCTAAGAAATACTCGATTTTGTTGTCACGCGTTATCACACTCATAACAGATATGTTTTCAATTAGTTATATGCAAAGTGTGACGACGTGACGACGTGACAACAGAAAATAAAGACAAGGAGAAGGGAGGTGGGTGCTGTGCGACGCCGCCGGCGTCGGAGGGTAAGGGCTGTTATCTATCCACGGGTTCGCCCTTCGGGCATCACCCGCGGTTAAGCATGGTGTGTCCCCGCCGGGGACAGTGGGTGAGCACGCTATATCGTAGAGGAGAGTAAACGCTATAAGTGGGCGGGCGGATAGAATAAGGGCGTGAGCTGACACAATAAGGATATGAGCTGACATCCTTATTGTATCTGAAAACGCAATAAGGATATTTATGATAGCGCAGATTCTCCTTGTGCTTTCCCTCTAAGAGTTTTCAAAAAGTGCTTGGTGGGACATCTTGTTGAAATGTGCAAACGGTATGTGCCAACAAAGAAGCGATTTAATGCGTGAGAGATTAAATCACTTAAAATTCTGATGATGTATGGGACGAAAGGGTGAACCTACGAAAGTCTTTAAGGGTTACACGCTTTTATTTTGATTGCTGATTCTATAACATTGAATAAACATCATCTTTACTCTTTTCGTCCGAGGGATTTTTAATGTTTAGACCAGCAAAAGCGTCTTCATCGCAAGCTACTTGCTTTGTTAAAAGAAGGTGCAATACGCGCTTTTTATACCAGAATTCAGAAATAAAATAGTTCTGTGTGACCGTCCAACCGAATTTACCAAAATAATTGAGCATATCGACATGTGATTTGAAAATTTTTATGCTTCCGTCCTTGTTCATGATGTAGCCGCGCTTTTCTGTGCCTGCATCTACTACTGCTGTTAGCTTCTTCTTGAAAAAACCCACATTATAGAGCACAACTTCGCAATATGCTGCGTGAGTGGTTTGTGCTGTTACGTTGAGACTTGCAAGAGTAATAATAAGTAGTAATAAAAGTTTTCGCATAATAAAAGTTATTTTGTTAATGATATGTGTTAGTTGTAGAGTTCGTTAGTTGATGAATTAGGTGTCTTTGGATTTAATGTTACAAAAATAAGTGATTTGATAATAATGAAAGAAGAAAGTGTTGGAAAATATGATGGGTGAATAAATAATAGGAAGTGTATGAATGATTTTATTTTCTTTTTGTTTGCCTATGATTTGCACTTTTGTCTGTTTTTACATCAAAATAATACAAAAAAAGCGACTCAATGCGTAAAAACATTAAGTCGCTGAAATGCCTATGAATAAGCGGAAAGGATAGGATTCGAACCTACGAAACCCTTTAGGGGTTTACACGCTTTCCAGGCGTGCCTCTTCAACCACTCGAGCACCTTTCCTTGTGCGGTTGAGCAAGGACTTCTGCTGAAATCCGGGTGCAAAAGTACGTGAATACGATTGAAGTACCAAATTTTTGCTGAAGTTTTTTAAGGAAAGGGCCTATCCAGGACTATTTGAAGAGCGTGATGCTATCGCGTTGCGCAGCAGGAGTTGTCCAGTTTTCCGGAACGAAATTCCACTGGTTGAGAGCCTTGGGAGCGATGTCCTTTTGTTGACGAATTTCTTGCATGAGATAGTAGCGCAAATCTTTGTCCGTGCTCCAAACAATGCGCTTGACGAGCTGTTCGCGCGGTATGCCTGCTCCCTCTGTCATAAGGCCTCCGCCACCGTTGCCACGATAGCTGTTGACAGCTACGCGATAGGTTTGCTTCAGATCGAAGGGTTCGCCAGTTGCTAAACTCTTGATGGTGATTTTCTGTCCGCGAGGCTTGGTAACATCCACTTCGTAGAGGATTCCTGCAGCACTGTCGAAATTATAGCTCGGTGTGCGCAGGCGCTGCCAGTTTTCGGGAGAATTGATGGTGCGGTCGTTGAAGAGCAGTAGATGGTCGGAGGGAGAGCTCATCTGCTGCGTCCAACCAGCATAACTATATTCAAGGAAGTCTTTAATCTCTTGCCCCGTGAGCTGCATAACGTAGAGCATATTCTCAAACTTGTAGAGATTGAACATGTCGCTGACGCGGATTGTACCAACAGGAATGCGGGCATCGAAACTAAGCGGTGCAACAAACGAGATCTGAGCTCCCGTTATTTTCAGCTGTAGCTGATGGATGAAATCCACAAATGCTGAAGGGCCAAAGAAGGCGGGGCGAGTGGTGAGTTCGGTGGCGTTGTGGCCAATGACCTCTTGCGTGAATTTCTTTACGGCATCTATCTGTGGTTGGAAATGGGCGAGCATTTCGGGATTCACTTCCCATTGGTCGATATCTTCCAAATGGCCTGTGGCGCTCTTGACGCTCACTTTTTTCCCATTCTTTTCCACAACGAGGTCAGCTACTGCTACGAAATGGGCATTAGCACCCGTGTTGAGAACAAGGACACTATCGCCATTGACATTGGCAATTTTGCGATTGGCCTTGCGGTGATCGTGACCACAAAGGATGAGATCGAAGCCCGGAACTTGTTGTGCCACTTGCAGCGAGGCGTTCTCATTTTTTGTTCCCGTGGCGTTTTCGCGACCCACACCACTGTGGAAGAGTCCGATAACTACGTCGGCTTGGCGGCGCATTTCGGGCATATATTTACGGGCTACTTCCACCATATCGTCAAAGCGCATCCCCGACCAAAGGTTTTCGGGAAGCCAGTTGGGGATGCCCGTGGTGAGCAAACCTAAAACGGCAAAGCGCACACCGTCTTTCTTGATGATGGTGTAGGGACGCCAGTAGGGTTGGCCCGTGCTGGTGCGGATGATGTTTGCTCCCAGCATCGGCATACGGCATTCTTTCGTCCAGCGGTCGTAAACAGCGTGGCCTGCCTCAATGTCGTGATTGCCCACAGTGGCTGCATCATACTGCATATAGTTGAGTACTGAAGCGCAAGCGTGTTGGCTCACAGTGTCCATGAAGTTGTAATAATAGGCAGAAGGTTGTCCTTGCAGAATATCGCCAGCATCGAGGAGTAACACGTGCTGCGGCTTCATGAGTTGTCGCTGTGCTTTTACGAAGGAGTAGGCACGTATGAGCGAGCCTTCGCCCGGCTGCTGGTTGAGATAATCGTAGGGGAAATAATTACCATGAACATCGGTGGTTTCAAGAATCTTGAAACGAATTTCGCGCGGCTTGGCCGAAAGCGTGGTAGCAGTCAGCGCGAAAAGGAGAAGAAGAAAATGTTTCATATTGTTAGTCTTATTATTAATTTTCTTAGTGAAAAGGCAGAAGATAACTATTTTTTGACTGTTTATTTACCTTTTCTGACATAGTCGACAAAATCGAACGGTACGGCGTTGCGCTCATCGGCATCGTGATGTTCTCTACTGGTTTCTTGCCATTGCGTAGCATCGAATTCGGGAAAGAATACATCCGCTTCGGCAGGAACGGCCTGCACTTCTGTCAGGCAAAGACGCTGAGCAAGGGGAAAGGCTTCGGCATAAACGGATGCACCGCCAATGATGTAAACGTCCTCATTAGTTTGGCAAGCGTTCAGAGCTGCTTGGAGCGAGGGGAACACTTCCGCTCCAGGAAGTTGGAGTGAAGCATTGCGACTCAAAACAATGTTGCGACGATTGGGTAAAGCTCCTTTCGGCAGTGAGTCGAAAGTGCGCCGCCCCATAATGATGGTGTGCCCCGTGGTAAGAGACTTGAAGCGTTTCAAGTCGGCGCTGAGATGGAACAGCAGGTTGTTATGATAGCCGATACCTCGATTCTGGGCAACGGCACAGATGATGGTGAGCATATATATAAGGAATCAGTAAGGAGCTAAAAAGCGAGGGAGAAAGGAGGAGAAAAATTGATTTCAGACTGATACATCCGCCTTGATATGTGGCCAAGGATCGTAGTTTTCCAGTTCGAAATCTTCAAAATGGAAGTTGAAAATGTCCTTTACTTCGGGATTCAGTTTCATAGTTGGGAGAGGGCGCGGAGTTCGCGTGAGTTGCAAGCGCGCTTGTTCCAGATGGTTGAGATAGAGATGCGTGTCGCCCGTAGTGTGAACGAAGTCGCCAGCGCGGAGTCCGCACACTTGCGCCATCATCTGCAAGAGGAGTGCATAGGAAGCAATGTTGAACGGCACTCCCAAGAACGTATCGGCTGAACGCTGATAGAGCTGGAGCGACAGGCGACCATCAGCCACATAGAACTGAAAGAGCATGTGGCAGGGAGGTAAGGCCATATCCGCCACCTCGGCCACATTCCAAGCTGAAACAACGATGCGGCGCGAATCAGGGTTGTTGCGAATCAGTTCAACCGCTTGTTGGATTTGGTCGATAGTGCCACCGCGGTAGTCGGGCCAAGAACGCCACTGGTGGCCGTAGACGGGGCCCAGCTCACCGTTCTCATCAGCCCATTCGTTCCAAATGCGCACGCCGTGGTCCTGCAAATACTTCACGTTCGTACTGCCCTGCAAGAACCAAAGCAGTTCGTAGATGATGGATTTAAGATGTAGTTTCTTTGTGGTGAGGAGCGGAAAACCTTTCTCTAAATTGAAACGCATCTGATGGCCGAAGATACTCTTTGTCCCCGTACCAGTGCGGTCAGCCTTCTCAACGCCGTTGTCGAGAATCTCCTGGAGCAAGTTGAGATATTGTCTCATTGTTTGATTTTTTTCGGCTGCAAAAGTACCAAAAAAAGACTAACTTTGCTGGCGAAGAAAGAATTAAGTAGCAGCAAAACCTTTGATATGACAACCACAGAAAAGATAGCATTGCCTGCGGATTTTGTCTCAGAAATGACAAACCTGCTGGGAACTGACGAAGCCCTTCAACTCTTTGAGGGGCTTGAAACGCCTTGCCCTACGAGTGTTCGCTGCAATGAAGCAAAGGGGTACGACACTGAAGGAGAGCCCGTGGCATGGTGCCGAACAGGCCGATATCTCAGCGAGCGCCCGCAATTCACGCTCGATCCTTTGCTCCATGCAGGTTGCTACTATGTGCAAGAAGCTGCATCCATGTTTGTGGAGCAGGCTTTCAAGGCAATGGGCGAATGTCCGCAACGTTTGCTAGACCTCTGTGCTTCGCCAGGAGGGAAGAGTACGCTTTGGCGCTCGCTTCTGCCCGATGGCGCATTGCTCGTTGCCAACGAACCGCTGCGGCAGCGAGCAATGGTGTTGGCGGAGAACTTAGCAAAATGGGGACAACCGGACGTGGTGGTTAGTAATGCCTATCCTGCCGATTTCGCTTCGCTGACGGACTTCTTCGATGTCATTGCAGCGGATGTGCCCTGCTCTGGCGAAGGTATGTTTCGTAAGGATATGGGAGCGCGCAACGAATGGTCGGTGGAGAATGTTAGGAAATGTGCCGAATTGCAACGTAGTATCATTGCTGATGTTTGGCCTGCGCTCCGACAAGGCGGTTATCTCGTTTATAGCACCTGCACTTTCAATCGCTCCGAGGATGAAGATAACGTGTCTTATATATGTGATGAATTGGACGCAGAACTGGTTCGTCTGGATGTGCCTGAAGAATGGAAAGTGATGGGCGATACCACGGGACAGGAGCTTCCTGTTTATCATTTTCTCCCAGGGAAGAGTCGCGGCGAGGGCTTCTTCTTAGCTTTGCTCCGCAAGACGAGCGCAACTGAAGCAGGTGGCAACCGAAAGCACAAGAAAGGTGTGCGCGAACAGCCGTTGAGAAATGCTAGCAAACTGAGTGGTTGGTTGCAGAACGAAGCTGACTATAAATTCTATGCGCCCGATGAATTGCATGTGGCGGCTGTCCGCAAGTCGCTCTATGAGGATGTGCAGCGTCTACGCAATCAGCTGAAAACAGTTTGGGCAGGCGTTTTGCTGGCTGAAGCAAAGGGGCAAAAATGGGTACCGCAGCAGGAGCTGGCTCTCTCGCAAGCCCTCGCTCCCGAAGCCTTTCCGCGCGTAGAGCTCTCGCTCGATGAGGCGCTTGCCTACTTGCGCCGCGATGCCATCACAGTGGACGCTCCGCGCGGGTATGTCATTGTGACCTATCAAGGACATCCTCTCGGTTTTGTGAACAATCTCGGTGCGCGTGCCAATAATCTCTATCCGCCCGAATGGCGTATCCGTAAACAGTTGCCTTAGTCACAATCTTTTCTTTGTCTTATGAATCAACGCACAAGACCTTTCGTTTCACCTCTTTATTACGCATAAAAACACCTTCTTTTTTCATATCAGAAAAAGAAGGAAAAGAATCTCCATTATGAAGTATTTGGAATACACCTTTAACATCTCTCCCAATTCCGGCGATATGCAGGACGTTTTGGGGGTTGTATTGGCCGATGCAGGCTTCGACTCTTTTGTGAAGGACGAAGAAGGCAAAGAACCGCTGAAGGCTTACATCAAGAAAGACGAGTTTAGCGAAGAACGCCTTAAAGAAGTTTTGGCCAACTTCCCGCTGCCGGCAGAAATCTCTTATGAAGGGCACGAGGCCGAGGATAAGGATTGGAACGCCGAATGGGAAGCCAATTTCTTCGAGCCACTCAATATTGACAATCGTTGTGTGATTTCTGCTCCTTTCCATAAGGATGTGCCAACGGTTGAGTACAACGTTAAAATAAACCCTCGAATGTCGTTCGGTTCGGGCCATCACGAGACCACTTCGCAAATGATACGCGAGATTCTCAACAATCCTATGGAGGGGCGCACCGTACTCGATATGGGATGCGGTACGAGCTTGCTCGCCATCTTGGCAAGTATGCGCGGTGCGACAACCCTTACAGCTATCGACAACGATGAGTGGTGCGTGCTCAACTCAAAGGAGAATTTCGAACTCAACCACATTTCAAATATTAACGTGCTTCTGGGCGATGCTTCTCTTCTGCCACAAGTAGGCCCCTTTGATGTAATTTTGGCCAACATTCATCTGAATATCATTTTGGCAGATATGGAGAAGTACGTTTCTCGTCTGAATGTTGGCGGTCTGCTCTTTGTGAGTGGTTTCTATTATGACGATCTTCCACGCATAAAGGCTGAAGCCGAACGCTTAGGACTGATCTTCGATCATGCAGGGCAAGAGCGCAATTGGTGTTGTGCTGCTTTCCGAAAACCGTAATAAAAACTAAAAGCCAGTGCTATTCTTTGCACTGGCTTTTAGTTTATTCTTTTCTTACCTCTTTTTTATTCAGCACTAAATGCAGCTGATGTGTTCACACCTCAAAGTTGCCGATGCGTTTACATGACGTGCCAAATGGGTAGAGCAGGGTAGGGCGCGCTAACACTGATGAGCTTATGACTCACAGGGTGTTCGAACTCAATGTGTGCTGCGTGCAGACAAATTGAGCCGTCGGGATTGGAGCGCGGTGCTCCATATTTGAGATCGCCTTTGATGGGGCAACCGATAGCTGCCAGTTGGCAGCGAATCTGATGGTGGCGCCCCGTGTGGAGATTCACTTCCACGAGCGTATAACGATCGCTTTGTCCAATCACCTTATAGTCCAGCACTGCGCGTTTGCTCCCAGCCACTTCTTTCTCATGGGCGTAAGCTTTGTTCTGCTTTTCGTTGCGCGTGAGGTAGTGCACGAGTTCTGCTTCGGGCAGTTTGGGGCAATTACCCACTATGGCATGGTAAGTCTTTTTGACTTCACTCTTTCGAAACATATCGTTGAGACGTGTCAGTGCCTTACTTGTGCGAGCAAACACGCAAATACCACTCACGGGGCGGTCCAAGCGGTGAGGGATACCCAAGAAAACAGCGCCAGGTTTGGCATATTTCTCCTTGATATAGGCTTTGACCTCATCGCAGAGAGTGCGGTCGCCCGTTTTGTCGCCCTGCACAATTTCGCCTGCAGCTTTGTTGACTATGATGATATGGTTGTCCTCGTACAGGATATTCATGCTTTCAGAAACTAAAAAGACGAATCCAGCGGAAAAACCTCAAAAGGTCCGTTGGATTCGTCTTATCCTATTGGTGTGAAATTACATATTCATGCCGCCATCGACCTGAATAACTTGGCCGCTGACATAGCTTGACATTTCGCTCGCCAAGAATGTTGCCACATTGGCAATATCTTCGGTCTGACCGCCGCGGCGAAGTGGAATTTTGGTCATCCAATCCTTGCGAACATCATCAGGAAGAGCTGCTGTCATAGCTGTTTCAATGAAGCCTGGAGCAATAGCGTTGGCGCGAATGCCCTTGGGGCCGTACTCTTGGCCGATGGATTTTGCCAAAGCAATAAGGCCTGCCTTAGAAGCAGCATAATTGGCCTGACCTGCATTACCATGAACGCCCACTACAGAAGCCATATTGATGATTGAACCCTGGCGCTGACGCAGCATGATGGGCACAACAGCGTGGCAGAAGTTGAAAGCACTCTTCAGGTTTACTGCCAATACAGCGTCCCATTGAGCTTCTGTCATGCGGATGAGCAAACCGTCCTTGGTGATACCTGCATTGTTCACCAGCACGTCAATGCTGCCGAAATCTGCCTTAACAGTTTCCACTACGGTCTGGGTTTCTTCAAAATTGGCCGCGTTGCTAGCGTAAGCCTTACACTTCACGCCCTTAGCTTCCACCTCGCGGATGGTTTCTTGAGCGTCTTCGTTGATAACGAGGTCTGTGAATGCGATGTTTGCTCCTTCTGCAGCGAAGCGCAGAGCAATGGCTTTGCCAATACCGCGGGCTGCACCCGTGACTAAGGCTGTCTTACCAGTTAAAAGTCCCATAATTTTTATTTATGTTTTAGTTGTAAATGCTTTCTTATTTAGTTTCGGCAGCAGGATATCCCAGTGCGCCACGGATAACGCGCATCACCATCGGAATGGATTCTTCTTCCGTAAGTCCATGTCCGAGGCGGTCGTAGATATAGGGCACTTCGAGACCTTTCATCACATAGTGGATGATATCGGTCATAAGGCCGATGTTGTCGATGTTAAACTTATGGCGTTCTACGCCTTCTCTCAGCACGCGGCTGATAATGTCCTGTTCTTCTCGGTCGAAGGCTTTGCGCACTTGCTCCACTTTCCATATATTTCGGAAGAACTCCGCGCGCAGATTGCCGTTGCGAGCCACTGTTTCTTTTATCACTTGCAAGTGTGTGTAGATGAGCGTCAATACTTTCTCCTCTGGCTCTATGTCCATTGCAGCCACTTTGTCCATTTTCTCAGACAAGCGTTCCAATTCGTTCTCAATGACGGCGTAGTAGATTTCTTCCTTGTTGCGGAAGTATGTATACAATGTTCGCCGCCCACGCTGTGAAGCTTGAGCAATATCGTTCATAGTGGTTGCTTCAAGGCCTTTACGAGCAAAAAGTTCTCGAGCAACTTCCAAAAGAGTCTGGCGCGTTTTGGCTATAGACATATTGATTTTTGTTTAACACACTTTGTTTTCTATGTGCAAAGGATATGCAAAAGTACGGGATTATGACGAACGAACCAAATAAACTGCACAGAAATTGAAAGAATGTGCCGAGCTTTTTCTCTCTTCTTTAGCTTCTCCACCGTGTGGAATGTGTGGCACTGCATCTCAGTTTTATCTGTCAGTAGCCGTAAGTAATCCTTCTCTTTTCCGGAGCTGGTAACGAGGCTATGAGGCTAACAGTTCTGTCTTCTTACATTCCTATTTGCCGCCTTCTTTTTTGACAATAGGTATTTTCGTTCTGGAGTTGAATGTCCCTAAAAAGTTAGTATCTTTCTTTTGCACATTCATATTTGGACGTATTCTTTTGGCTGTTTTTCTTAATTTTTTTCTGAAAAAGAAGGAAAAGCTCTGATTTCTCTTCTTTTTCGTCTTCAACGTGTGTCGCTAAGAAGGAAATTTCCTTATTCTGTTTAGAAATACAATAAGGCTACCCGTCGGCATCCTTATTGTGTCAGCTGACTTCCTTATCGCATTTGTTACTAACCTTATTGGACTGATCGGACAAGCAGAACAAGTTTGTGAATCACTTTACTGAAATGGAGAATTCAAGCCGTTCTCAGCTCTCTAAAATAAGAATTTGCTTTACAATCTTGGCTTTTTGGAGGTGAGCAGAAAGGTTTATCCCAATCTTTCCTTGTGCATTGTTTTCCAACCTAGAGTTTTCCATAAAAAATACTGACTTTTCCCGTTGCATGAGGGAAAAGTCAGTAGGATATGTTTGATGTAAGGATTATTAGTTGCCTATGTTGAACTGCTTACCTTTGGCACCATCTTCAAAGCCTTTTTGATAGCCTTCGCCATAGCCACGCACATAGGCGGCCTTGTCCTTCGGTTTGGTAAAAGCATTTGAGGTATCGTAGCTGGCGTGTGGGTGCTGCGTGGCCCCATCGTCCATGCCTGCCAAATAGCCGTCTTCGCTGCCTGCTTCGTAGGCTCCACGCGTGTCGCGCGTGATGCTGTCGGAGAGTGCAACATTCACGGTGTCGCGCAGAATGGGCAAATAGGTTGCATCGATAGTGGTGTCGGGACGGGCAACGGGCATACGTTCCTTCACTGCTACTGTGTCCTCAGGGTGTAGTTGGGTATAGACAGGTGAGCGGCGATCGCTGGCGCGCTTCAACAGGAAGATGCTGACCACCGTTAGTAGACATGCGCCTACAATCACTCCTGTCCAGATATGTGAGGGATGTTCTTTTTTAGCCATAGTTCGTGTGTATCTATTGTTCCGTAACGTTTTATCTCATTCTTACTTTGTCCCTCGCGTCGATACGCAGGAAGATGAATAGAAGTAGTGTGAACCCCCAAAGACTTGAACCACCATAGGAGAAGAAAGGTAGGGGGATGCCTATGACTGGTGTGAGTCCCATCACCATACCCACGTTGATAAACACATGGAAGAGGAGAATGGAAAGGACGCAGTAGCCATAAACTCGTCCCGCGACGGTGGTCTGTCGCTCGGAGAGATAAATCAGTCGGAGTATCAAGAGCAGGAAGAGAAGCAACACGCCCGCACTGCCGAGAAAACCTTGCTCTTCGCCCACGGTACAGAAAATGAAGTCGGTGTCTTGTTCCGGCACGTATTTCAGCTTTGTTTGTGTACCATTCATGAAGCCTTTGCCTTCAAGTCCGCCCGAGCCAATTGCAATCTTACTTTGGTTGACATTATAACCAGCTCCGTGTGGATCGTCCTCCGTACCTAACAATACCTTGATACGGGTTTGCTGATGCGGTTCAAGCACATCGTTGAGCGCAAAGTTGGCCGAATAGAGGAAGGCAGTACTTCCTAAAGCGAAGATAGCAATGAGAGAGTAGGATCTAATTCGTTCGCTTAAGCCTTGCCAAATGAGATAACCAGCCATGGCTATGATACCAACGATTTGCACCCACGCCACGTCGAACGGCTTGATGAAGGCTGAAACGAGATAGGCGATGAGCTGTATTAGCAAACCTATGGAGAGAAACCAGAACCAACTGTTGTTGCGCTTCAGGTAGATGGCGCACATCCCCACGACGTTGAGCCAAATGATGATAAGCACGGCGAACTGCCCAATTGTGGTCAGCGTACCTGGCATAATATCTGCTTCGTAGCGGATGCCTACAACAAAATAAGAAACGGCTGCTACTGCCGTAAACAGTATAGAGCCAGGCATTCCTTCACGATAGAACATGAGGAAGAATGCCAGATAAACAAGGGCGGAACCCGTCTCTTTTTGCAACACAATAAGCACCATAGGGAGCAGAACAAGACCTGCGGCCTTGAAGAAGTTGCGCATATTCGAGAGGTTGAAACCATACTGTCCGATAACTTTAGCCACCGCTAAAGCCGTGGCGCACTTGGCAAATTCTGCAGGTTGCAAACTGACAGGGCCGAGGGAGATCCACGATTTAGACCCTTTGATGTCGTGCGCTATAAAGGGAGTGACAAGCAGCAGAAGCATCATGCAGATGTATAGAAAAGGAGCGAGCGTATCGAAGTATTTGTCGTCGACCATCAGGAGGAAACCTCCCAAGCCGATGGAGCATCCTATCCACGCTAATTGCTTACCGCTTCGCGTGCCCCACGAAAAGAAATCTGTGTCGCCTAAGTTGTGGCTCGCACCACAAATGGAGAGCCAACCAGCAATTAGTAGCAACAGGAAAATAAGAATAACGACCCAATCGGCGCGTGCTGCCGGATTGCCGTATTTTCTACCGTTCAAAGTCTCCATACTTGATGTGCCGATTTTGCATTACCGCGGCCTTTCGCATAGATGCGGGAGAGAGTTGGCCACGAAGATATTGTTCGATGATAAGTGCCCCGATGGGAACACCATAAACGTTGCCGAAACCGCCATTCTCTACATAGACGGAGACAGCTATTTTAGGGTTATTCATAGGAGCAAAGCCCATGAAAACACTGTGGTCGTGTCCGCGGTTCTGTGCCGTACCCGTTTTGCCACAAACCTCGAACCAGGGGAGATTTGCAGAACGACATGTACCGTCAATAACGGCCTTGCGCATTCCGGCTACTGCATAGTCGTACCAGCGGCGATTGATGTCGGTGTAATGCTTGCGAGTGTAGAGTGTGTCCAATTGGCCCCCTTGTACAGAACGCACAACGTGTGGCGTGTAGAAGAAACCGCGGTTGGCAACCTGTGCGGCTAAATTGGCTATTTGCAGAGGTGTCGCTGTGACCTCACCCTGGCCGATTGAAATAGAGATAACTGTCAGTCCGTTCCACGAGCCTTTGTATGCCTTATCGTAATATTGTGCGTTGGGTATCATGCCGCGCTTTTCGCCTGGGAGATCGATGCCTAACTTATAACCAAAGCCCATTTTCACAAGGTGATTCTTCCACACAGTCATGGCGTTCTGCACTGAACCGTACTTGCGCTTGTTGGAGAGTAGGCGAAAGAGATTCCAGCAAAAGTAGCTGTTGCAGCTAGTACCGATGGCGGGTACTAGATTGATGGGGCTGGCGTGTCCGTGGCATCCAACGTGAAGTCCCTTATAGCTGAAGCCGTGGTGGCAGGGGAAACTGATTTGCGGATTAATGCTACCTTCTTGCAAACCTAAGAGCGCTTGTGATATCTTAAAGGTAGATCCTGGCGGATATGTACCCATGATGGCGCGGTTGAGCAATGGTTTGCGCGGATTCTTCGAAAGCGCCTCGTGTGCCTTAGAGCGGTCGCGTCCCACCATAATACCGGGATCATAACTGGGGGAGGAAGCCATGCACAGAATCTGTCCTGTTGATGGCTCTATGGCTACAATTGCTCCGATTTTCCCTTGTAGTAATCGTTCCGCCAATTCTTGTGTTTTGAGATCAACTCCTAGTGTTATGTTTTGCCCAGGCACTGGCAGCTTGTCGTATGCCCCGTTCATATAATGACCTTTCGTTCGTCCGTGAACGTCGCGGAGCATGATGCGCAAGCCTTTTTCTCCGCGGAGCACCTTTTCGTAGGAACGTTCCACTCCGAGCTTTCCAATGTAGTCTCCGGGCTGGTAATAGCTATCACTATCAATGTTGGTCTGATTTACCTCGCCCACGTCACCAAGTATGTGTGCGCCAACCGCCGCAGCATAGTGGCGGATAGATCTCTTCTCAATGGAGAATCCTTTGAAGCGGAAAAGCTTTTCTTGGAATAGGGAGTATTCTTCGGGAGGTATTTGCGTCATGAAAACCTGCGGCGTGTATCGACTGTAGCCTGGGTTCTTCCGCGTATCTTTTATCTCTTCGCAACGCTGTATGTAGTACTCTTTAGTGATGCCAACAGTTTTGCAAAAGTCTAGAGTATCTATGCCCTGCTGCTCATTCATTGTAACCATGATGTTGTAGGAGGGCTCGTTGTAGACCATAAGTTGGCCATTGCGGTCGAATATGAGACCGCGCGAGGGATAGATGATATCCTTCCGGAAAGCATTGGAGTCGGCGTTTTTCTTATAGTCGTCGCTCAACAATTGCAAGGTGAAAAGGCGTATGAGGTAGATAAGGATGATGCCAATAGCTACACCGCCAATCACAAACTTTCTGTTGCTGAAATTGTAGGCTTCCAATGGTGTCTTATATTATTGTATGTGTTCATTAGGGCCTTTTTCTTATCAGCTCCAAGGCGATGCAGAACAACGTAGTCAGCACTGTTGAGCCAGCGATATTGATAAGCAGAAAAGTCCAGTTGAAGAAACTGAATGATTCGATAGAGAAGAAGATGAGGCACTGTAGGAAAACGGCAGTCAGAAGGTAGCGGACGAAGGGCCAGCGCTCCATAGTTCTCATTGAAGGTAAGATGTTGTCATCTTTGTCCCGATCTCTCGGTCCGAAAAGGTTGAAAAGTAGCGGTGTGATAAGGCCGATGGCCGTCATAGTGGCTGCGGCCATGCCTGGTGTATTTCCAAAAATGTCTATCAATACTCCCAACAGGAATCCGAGTAGGATGTAGAGCCACCGCGGGGTATTGCTGGGCAGGATGAGAAGGAAATACACATAGGGCATTGGTGTGGCGTAGCCCATGATATGGATATGGTTGAATACGAGCACTTGTAGCAGCAAGAGCAATAAGAACCAACCTATGCGGGATAATATTGTCTGAAACACGGATAAAGAAGCATTTAGCAGTTTGTAGAACAATTTTTCTGCAGGAGGGAGCTATCGTTCGTTATAGCCCGCGCATCTGAGAGCCAAAGAAGCGCATTTTTAGCAATGTTTATTGTATCGTTTCCAAGCCATTGAGAGCGTCGTGAGCATCTTGCTCGGCCGCGTGGGCTTTTAGGGTGTCTATCTCGGCTTGATAAGGAGTCATGACTACACATACGTTGCGCAAGGTGGCAAAGTCTGTGCCCAGCGTGATATCTAAACGATAGCTCTGACCATCTGGTGAATTTCCAACGCTATTCACGCGACCGATGAAAATTCCAGGCGGGAAGACTGCGCTATAACCACTGGTTTCAACAATAGCTCCTTTCTTTATTTTAGCGTAGCGAGGAATATCGTTGACGTAAGCATGGAGCAATTTTTCGCCGCTCCATTGTAAGTAACCAAAATAGCCCAGACCGCGAACGCGACAACTGATGCTTGACTTGTGATTAGTAACAGGTATGACAAGCGAATAATGAGGACCAGTGAGATAAACGATGCCGACAACGCCACCTCCTCCGACAACGCCCATTTCTGGGCGAACGCCATCACTACTTCCTTTGTCGATGACGATATAATTATTGGCCTTCTTTGTGGAATTGGACACAACGATAGCGTCCAATAGCTTATAGTTTGCCAGCGTCTGACGTACATTTAGCTCTGTGGGCGTTGGCTGATGGGAGAGTTCTCCCAATCGAGCTCTCAGATAAGCATTTTCTTGAGTTAGCAAGGTGTTTTGGTGAGTCAAACGGCCATTTACATCTCCCAAATTGAGATAGGTCATAACTTCATAATATAAATTATTAACCGTTGCTGCTGTGTGATTGGCTGCTGTATACCAAACGCTGCCTTGATAGCTGTTGAACCGGAACAGGAGTATGAAACTCACTGCTTCCAGTAGGAAAAACAGGAAGAAGAAGTTGTATTTGCGAAGGAAGTCAAGAAAGGTCTTCAATGGATCAATCCTATTTTATGATTCAAACTAAGTTGGGGAGGACAATTCTTATGTTCTCCGTCGGAAAAAGGGACAGACTTCTAATAAATAACAATGAACAATTGCACGACACGACAATTGCTCATTGTTATTTATGGAGATGTCTGTGCGCATTAACGCATCAAGAACGTGTAATCATCAACATGTTGAAGGGCAATACCTGTGCCTTTTGCAACACAAAGGAGAGGATCGTCAGCAACATGGAATGGGATGTTAATTTTCTCCGTCAGTCGCTTGTCAAGTCCGCGAAGCAAAGCACCGCCACCTGTCAACCAGATACCGTTCTTAACGATATCGGCGTACAATTCTGGTGGAGTGTTCTCCAAAGCGTTGATAACGGCTTGTTCGATACGTGCGATGCTCTTTTCGAGGCAGTGAGCAATCTCTTGATAGCACACAGGAACCTCCATAGGCATTGCGGTGATGCGGTTCGGGCCATGAACTACGTAGTCCTCTGGAGCATTCTCCGTTAGGTCTGTCAGAGCTGCACCTACATTGATTTTGATGCGCTCAGCCATGCGTTCACTGACGCGTACGTTGTGCTGGCGGCTCATATACTCTTGGATGTCAGCTGTGAAGTCGTCACCAGCCATCTTTATAGAGTTGTTGGAAACGATTCCGCCCAAGGAAATTACGGCGATTTCCGTTGTACCACCACCTATATCCACAATCATGTTTCCTTCGGGGGCATTTACATCAATACCCACGCCGATGGCGGCAGCCATAGGTTCGTAAATCAGATAGACATCTCGGCCACCTGCGTGCTCAGCTGAGTCGCGCACGGCACGAAGTTCTACCTCGGTAGAACCGGAAGGGACACCAATGACCATTCTGAGGGAGGGAGAGAAGAGACGGCGGCCCGAATGGACCATTTTGATAAGGCCACGAATCATTTGCTCGCAAGCGTTGAAGTCGGCAATAACGCCGTCGCGCAATGGGCGGATAACGTGGATCTTATTGTTAGTCTTCTCGTACATCAATTTAGCCTTCTGACCCACTGCCAGTAGTTTGTCGGAATGTTGGTCCAGAGCTACCACGGACGGCTCGTTGACTGCTATCTGATCATCTGCAATAATGATGGTGTTTGCAGTACCCAAGTCCATAGCCAGCTCTTGTGTGAAGGAGAAAAATTTACTGAAGAAACTCATTGTCTATTTTCTGCTGTTATTTATTTCGTGAACCATTCGTGAATTGCCGTATCGTAGTGACTGGAAGTAGCGAAGGCTCGCTCGGCAAAATGTTTGCGCTGTTCGATATCAGTTTTAGCCCCTTGCTTCTGGAGGATGTCGAGGAGTTCGGCATACTCGTGTTTGCTCGGGATGATAACAACATCGTTGAAATTTTTAGCGGCAGCGCGAATCAAGCTAATACCGCCGATATCAATCTTTTCGATAATTTCCTCTGCGCTACCTCCGTTCTTCACTGTCTCCTCAAAGGGGTAGAGGTCAACAATGACGAGGTCGATTTGCGGTATGGCATACTTTATCATCTCGGCCTGGTCTTCTGCCAAGCCACGACGGCCCAGGATTCCACCAAACACTTTGGGGTGTAGCGTCTTGACGCGGCCGCCTAGAATGGAGGGATATGTGGTTAGTTCCTCTACTTTCTGGCAGGGGTAACCTAAATCTTCGATAAACTGCTGTGTGCCGCCAGTTGAGAGTAGTTTGACGCCATTCTCATGAAGTGTTTTGAGGATTTCCTCAAGTCCGTCCTTGTGGAAAACTGAAATCAGGGCGGTTCTGATTGTTTTAGTGCTAGACATAAAATATGTTTGAAACGTTTCGAGTGCAAAGTTACGAGATTTTATCGAACCAAGGCTACAGTCCTATTATATTATTTATTAAAAACTTAAGTATTGTAAAATAATCTCTTATTCTACGGCCCTGAGAATGGCTTGAAATCCAACTCAGAACAAAGTTGTTCTGAGATTAGTTCAATTCGTCAAGCCAGTTGGATAAAGCTATTGATGGATACAATAAGGCTATCTGCCAACATCCTTATTGCGTCAGCTGACAGAATAAGGCTATCGGCTGACACCATAAGGGAACTGAAGAGGAAAAGTAGGCTGTTTTTCTTCAGAAATAGGAAAAATAGGCGTTTTTTTATTAAAATCCGCACTATCTGCCTCAGTTTGCGTAGGCCGGAGGCGCGCATTTTCTGACAGATACTGCGGATTTCTATTTTGTTAACATCTATTTCGCCCTGGGCCAATGTCAAGAAAAGGGCGGGCTTATGCTAAGGCTGAATTCTTACTGTTTGCAAAAATCTCTCATCTTCTTATGGGGGTATAGCTATGGGAGGTGTATTGACTCACTTGCTTGTGCTGAAATCTTCAATAATTCAGCCAAAGGAGGCACTTATTCGGCTGTTTCGGGCTTGCGGAAGAAGGTGAAATTCACACTGCCGTAGGCGCGGTGTTCTAAGAACTCTGGCAGGTGGCTGAAGTTGTAGTTTTTGCCATGTTCAAGAATGAAGAGTCCACCAGCCTTGAGGCAATCGCTCTTCAAGACACGTTCAGGCAGCTCGGGCAACTCCGGAAGTATGTAAGGCGGATCTGCAAAAACAAGTTCGAAGGGTTGCCTACAACGCTCAATAAATTTTAGCGCATCGCCCTGCAAGAGATTGGCAGCATCGTCGTTGAGTTCATGCAGTACGGCACGGATAAACATATAGTGCTGGCGATCCTTCTCCACAGTGGTCACCTGCGGACATCCGCGGGAGAGCAGCTCGAGCGTGATACTTCCCGTGCCCCCAAAGAGGTCGAGCGCGGTGGTTTCCTCAAAGTCGATGTACGATCGCAGTACGTTGAATAGATTTTCCTTTGCAAAATCGGTCGTTGGGCGGGCTTTGAAAGTGCGCGGCACATCGAAACGGCGGCCTTTATATTTTCCAGTAATTACTCGCATAGTTTATTCCATCAAGAAAGTTATCATATCATAGGGCACACCAGGAGTGGTAGCTACAATGGAACGGTTGTATTCGGCCGTAGGATTAACGCCATAGACATTTGCCGCAAATTGTCGGAAACCTTCTACCGTCTTTTCGCGTTCAGCCTTATTGCCTGTGATGAAGAATGAATCCTGCCGTGTGTCAGCTCCCAGTTTTTGAGCCGCATTAAAGGCATAGTAAGACGCATCCGCTGTGTTGTGAATCTCGTAAGTATTGATGAGTTCTAGGCGGGTATAGTTAAAGGCCGCAAAGTCCATTGTATTGTCGTGGATATGGCAGAAAAAGCGGCGGCCAGTACCATTGCTCAGTCCTTTCTGGGAGAGATGAGCCAGCAGAGAGGTGAGTGCGGAGGTGTAGTGAACTTGCCCGAACACTTCCTCTATGGCGCGACACACTTCCTCCTTCATGCCGTAGAGTAGAACGGCATTGGCACACGGCAAGGTATCGTAGAAAACACGGTGAGGACGCTCCTGGTGGAATACATAATTATATATGTTCGTGCAGTCCTCCTCTTGAAAGTCGGCCAGCGGTACGGGAGTGACGGGTTGGCAGCAGAGTATTTCGATGTGACTGGTCGGAGCCTGCAATAGTTCTTCGCGATCCATGGCTTCACGCAGATTTTGCAACAACGAAAACTCTTGGCGCAGTTGCCAGGAGGAGAAAGCAAAGAGCGGTTCGCGGCGTAGTTCGTAGCGCGCAAAGCAGAGGCGAGTGTCAGATACTCGGATGGTAAGCTTTGTGGGAAAATGGCTCGTTTCCATAGGATGTCAGAATGAATATGTTGCGCAAAAAGAAAGGAAATATAGATTTGTCCGTGAGCAAGTGGCGTGGAGGCTCAATATTGCTTATACCTCTTCTTCTCCATTGCCTGTTTGTTCGTCGGAGTGATTTTCAAAGATAGGTTTTAAAAGGAAGTGTCCAAGCGGAATTGCTGCAAACACTCCGATACTATTAGCCAACAAATCAGCCCAATCCCCACTCCGGTAAGTAGTCTGCGATTGTAAAATCTCTATTACCCCGCTCATCAAGATAGGTGCTATGATGGCAAAGCAGACAAGCCAGCGAAAATCTTCTCGCCCTGTGGCTTTGAGGCGTTCCCACCAGATGGTGGAGCAAGTGCCAAAGTACATCGCGAAATGAACCAACTTGTCGATGTTGGGAATACTGACATTCGGCATTCCCTCTGTGGTGTCGAAGCATAGCATCCAGATAAGCGCCACGCAGATAAGCGAAAACGGATATTTCCTTAGTATGCTCATCTGTATCACCAGAATTTGTTGTGTTCCGGAGAGTATTCGAAACCAGCTGTAGCCAGTTGTTTTTCGATACTTGCGCGTTCAACGTCCTCTTTCTTGCAGAGTTCGTCGAGCGACTTATAGTTGTCGCGGAGTTTCATATTGATGACGCTGTATAGCATCATGGGATCTTTGGGTAGTTCCATTGTGTTGAGATATAAATTAAAGAAGTCAGAACGTAAGCTAAAGAGAGTCATCGACAAACCAAGGTTGTTGATAGATATATACCTGCTACGTTGCTGGGCAGCAAAATTACAAATAATTTTCTACTTTTGTATCACAATGATATACGAAGAACTGGTTGAACAGATAGCGCAGGAATTCCATTTTCCTTTTACTTCCAAACAGCGCGAAGCCGCGGAGAAACTGGCATGTTTCCTCGTGCTGCCGCGCCCGCAAGCTGCATTTATCCTTAGGGGCTATGCGGGAACGGGTAAGACCTCACTTGTGGGTGCACTGGTCAGAGTGATGCAGAAATTGGAGCGGCCTGTTCAGCTACTTGCACCGACGGGACGGGCCGCCAAGGTGTTTAGTGCCCACGCAGGTACTGCTGCCTATACGATTCATAAGGCCATCTATCGGCAGCAAAGCTTTAATGGTGAAGGTACGCGCTTTTCGCTCGGTTTCAACAAGTTTCCCTACACGCTTTTTATAGTTGATGAGGCTTCCATGCTGAGCAATCAAGGCGGCATGGGGAGTATCTTCGGAACGGGCCTATTGCTTGATGATCTTCTCCAATATGTCTATGGCGCTGAGGGGTGTAAGTTGCTCTTTGTGGGCGATACGGCACAGTTGCCACCAGTGGGAGAGGACGAAAGTCCTGCGCTTCGTGGCGATGTCCTTCGTGGTTATGGTTTAGATGTAGATGAGGCCGATTTGACCGAAGTTGTGCGCCAGTCGAAAGGTTCTGATGTGCTGAGCGGCGCCACTCGTTTGCGCGAACACTTATCTGCGGGAATGTTAGAAATGCCCGTGATTCAAGGGAGCAGGCGTGGAGAGGTGCGCTTCCTGCCTGGCGATGAGCTTATAGAGGCACTTGTTGATGCATACAGCGATTATGGCACAGGCGATACTATAGTTGTGACGCGTTCCAATAAGCGGGCCAATGTCTACAATGGGGGTATCCGTGCGCGCATCTTTGATCGCGAGGACCAACTGGCTCGTGGTGATTTGGTGATGGCTGTGAAAAATAATTATTTCTGGACCGAGCAATTACTAAAGACGCTCGGACAGAACGACCGCTTACCTTTCGATTTCATAGCAAATGGAGATACGGCCGAAGTTGTTAGTATTCGCAACGTACACGAGCAATATAGTTTTCATTTTGCTGATGCTACGCTCCGCTTTCCTGATTATAACGACTACGAGATGGACTGCCGCGTTTTGCTTGATACGCTGACCAGCGAGTCGCCCTCGCTGACGAATGAAGAGCAGGAACGTCTGTATCAAAACGTACTGGCCGACTATGCTTTTCTCCCAACGAAGAAAGAGCGCATGAAGCAGCTCCGCCAAGATCCTTATTATAATGCCTTGCAGCTCAAATATGCTTACGCCGTCACTTGTCATAAGGCTCAGGGCGGGCAGTGGAGCCGCGTTTTTGTGGACCAAGGCTATCTGCCGCCCGAGATGGATTTGACAGCGTATCTGCGTTGGCTCTACACGGCCTTTACGAGAACCACCAGCAGACTCTATCTTGTGAATTGGCCGGAGAGTCAGCGCGAAGAACTTAAGGAAGATAGTTGAATCTATTTCGGTTCTCCGCACCACTCTGATAAGACTTAGGGAAAAGCTCCTCAAAGATGTGTTATTAACCGACTGATTTAGCAGCAGTTTGTCAGTAAGTGCGGTAGAAAAATTGGGAGATGTGGCGTAAAATCATAAATTTTCCTGTATTTTTGCGAAAGAAGGGAACCAGGATATTTATTACAACAAGGGATAGAAAAGATGTGGACGGAAGTTCTTCTATATATAATAGTGATTGCATACGCTGTATTCATCATGAGTACGGCTATAGTCATCGTTTTGGAGAACCGCCAGCCGGCCAAAACTATTGCGTGGCTCATTGTGATATGGCTGTTGCCCATCATAGGCCTTATTTTCTTCTATTTCTTCGGACAAAACGTTCGGCGTGAGCATCATTTCCGTCGACGTGCTTATGATTGTATCACGCAGCGTATGTTGGAAGTTTGCGCCGAGCCTTCTACTCGTGAAATTCCGGCACATTTTCTTCCGCTCGCTGAAGGTATTGAACGGAATCATTATAGTATAATCACAGGCAATAATTCTGTTGTTCTGTTGCCTTCGGGACGCGAGTTTCTCCACGCTTTGTTGCGCGCCATTTATGCCGCAAAAAATCACATACATATAGAGACGTACATCATTGAAGCCGATGCAATCGGCCAGCTTGTTGCAGATGCTCTGGCCGACAAGGCGCGGGAGGGTGTGGAGGTCCGACTTCTCTACGATGATGTGGGATGTTGGCGTGTTCCCGAGGCTTTTTTCCACCAGTTGAAAAGAGCTGGTGTTCGCTGTGCGGCTTTTGAACCCGTACGTTTCCCTGCTTTGACGCGAAAAGTCAATTATCGCAATCATCGCAAGGTTTGTGTTATCGATGGTCATACGGGGTTTATTGGCGGCATGAATCTCGCGCTTCGCTACGTTCCACTTCGCCATGCCGACTGGTTAGATATGCAGCTACAGCTCAAAGGTGAGAGTGTCGGAGTCCTACAACGCGTGTTTCTTTCCGATTGGTATTTTGTAACGGAAGAATTGAAAACAGAGCGGTGCTATTTCCCTCCATCCACAGAAGTATTTGGTCGACAGCTCACCCAAATAGTTTTCAGCACACCTTTTGCGCAGTATCCAGAGATTGCCTATTCGCTCTCATGGCTCATACAGAACGCTCGCAAATACATTTATATACAGTCGCCTTACTTTGTTCCAACGGAAGCTTTCTTGCAGGCGTTGCAGACGGCAGCCCTTGTAGGCGTTGATGTGCGTATTATGTTGCCCGAGAAACCTGATTCCCAATTTCTTCGCTGGGTCAACGAGAGTTTTTTTCAAGATGTACTGATTTCTGGCGTAAGGATATTCCTCTATAAAGGCGGTTTTCTGCACGCTAAAGTACTCGTTGCCGACGACGAAGTATGTTCTGTCGGATCGGCCAATATGGATTTCCGTAGTTTTGAGAACAATTTCGAGGCCAATGCTTACGTATACAATCAGCAGACGGCAACTAATTTGCGGGATCTCTTTTTGACTGCGCAAGAGGATTGTGAAGAGGTTTGCTACGAGGATTGGAAACACCGGCCTTTATGGCGGCGTCTGCTCGAATCTCATGCCCGCGTTTTCTCACCTTTGATGTAAGTATCAACAGAAAAAACTTACTGTCCGTTTTTATTATTCTAATGAAATATATCCCTTTCAAAATATCGCGGAGAAATACTGTTTTTCTCGGCTTCTCCCATTTTCGCATGCACTTATTATTGCGGTGCGTGTGCTTCTCTGTTTTACTTCTTTGTTTCGCTTTTGTAGCTTCCGCTCAGTCCGTAAGTGAAGACGAGGCTCGGGCGCGTGTGGCTTCCTATTTCAAGCAGAGCGGCCAACGTAAAGCTGCTGTCCATCCGCTCACCCTGCGCACTTCTCCTGCCTCTTATCTGTTTGTGGCGGGCAATAAGTTTGTTCTCGCGGCCGCTGATGATCGCCTTCCCGAAGTACTGGCTTACGGCACTTACAAGGCTCGCGTCATTCCGCCTGCGCTTTCTGCTCTTTTGCAGCAGTATGACCATCTCTTGCCCCTGCTGCCCATTGAAGCGCACCATTGTTCTGTTCCTACTTTCTCGGGACGTGCTGTCCTGCCTCTGCTTTCTTCCATTCGCTCGCAGGGACATCCCTATAATTCAGCTTGTCCTTTCTTTCTCAACGCCGATTCAGTTCTCAGTTCGGAACGTTGCGTGGTTGGCTGTGTGGCTACGGCCTTAGAGCAGATACTGACTTATTATCAGCGTGTCTATACCTTGCAAGATACGCTCAAAGGTTGGACAACAAAAAACTACCAGATACCCGACATTAGCCCTGGAGCGACTGTCAATTCAAGGCTGATACTGCCGCACTACACTGGTGCGGAATCTGCTGCATCCATAGATGCCGTTGCCCGTTTGAGCTATTATCTCGGCCAGGCTGTTCATATGAATTGGGGGCTGCGAGAAAGTGCTGCCAGCTCTTATCGTGCCATCGAGCCGCTGAAGCGCGTTTTTGGTTTGAAGTATGTACACTATCTCGACAGTTATAAGTACGATCCCTCCGCTTGGGTAGCCGCTATCCGTAACGAAGTAGAATCCGGACGCCCAGTATATTGTGCTGGCAGTGTTCAGCATCTTGGCGGCCATGCCTTTGTGCTTGACGGCCAGGATAAGGCCGGAAACTTCCATGTCAATTGGGGTTATGGAGGCGATTATGATGGCTATTTCAATTTCGATATTCTTTATTTCCCAGAACCGATCGGTCAGGAAACGGAAATAGGAAAGAGAGAGGGTTTCTTTGCAAATAGAGAAGTGTTGTTCTTACACCCCGACAGCCTTTCCGTGGAACTCCCCGACACGCTTCAGCGAACGGGGACAGAAATAGCTATCGACTCCGTGCAAATCCTTGATGTTCCCACGCGCGACATATACACGCGCATCCGTCTCTTTGTCAGAAACACCGCTACATACCCACTAACTACTCCTTTTGCCCTATTCACCAATCTCCCTTCCGATACCGACACGTTGCGACAAGCGGACTACGTCGGCATTACCTCTGCAACTTTGCAGCCGGGCGAGGCAAAGACGCTCCTGCTTCATGCGCGCTTTCGCAAGTTGGGGCAGCGTATCCTCCGATTAACACCCGACGATCGCCAGGTCTTCAGTCTCGACACGCTGACCGTCGTAGCAGGGAGCGGAGCACAATTGACCTTTTCCGAACCACTATTGACTTTCCCTTCCGACAGCATTGTTCGCATCACGCTTTCTGTGGAGAATGCGGTCGATCTTTCCCGTTCTGGTCAGTCTTTGGTCTATGAAATCATTCCTGGCCTTGATGCATCGGTGCAGGGCACGCGCCATCCGAAATATATCTATCTAAATAGTGGCGAATCGATGCGAGATACCGTTCAGTTCACCGCGCTCGTTCCTGGCCAAACCTATACGTTGCTCGTGCGCAGCCCGTGGAAGGTAGTGCGCCAAGTTTCGTTCACGTTGCCTGCTACTACGGCCGTTCGTTCCGCCGAAGTTGTGGGGCGAGAGGTTTGGCATCGCCTCGACGGCCTCCGTATAGCGCCTCCTTCAGAACCAGGCGCCTACCTCCGCAACAGTAAGAAAATCATAGTACGATAAAGATGCAAACCGTTACCATTCATACCCGCCTGATTACAAATGTTGGCGGACAAACTGAAAAGATTCAAAACACATTCAAAGGCACTTGGGGCATTCGCGACAACCGTCATCTGCTCAGCTACAACGAGGCTGACAATGGCGGCCCTACTCATGTTCTCTTCGATATGGTGCGAGCTGAACTGCGGCGTATGGGGCAGGTGCGCTCTCGTATGACTTTTGTAGAACGCGAACGTGTCAATTCTCGCTACATCACTCCCCATGGTGAGCTACCTATGCAGATCCACACGCATCGCTATCAGGCAGCCATGTCCGAGGTGGGTGGACGTGTGGAAGTGAGTTACGCGCTCTTCTTAGCAGGAAGTCATGTGAGCGACAACAAATTGCTCATCGAATGGGAAGTGCTTAACTAGTTTTCCCTCCGTTATTTCATATTCTATCACTCTCAAGCACATCCCTCCGCGGGAGGTGCTTTTTGTTTGTACCAGTTGAATTGATTACTTTTGCCGACTGAAAAAAACTTACAACTTATGCAAGATCCACGACATATACACATCAAAGACTTTTCCTACAACTTGCCCGACGAGCGCATAGCAAAACATCCGCTCGAGAAAAGAGATGAGGCCAAGTTGCTCCTTTATAATCAAGAAGGCATAGGGGAAGATGTTTTCCACAATCTGACAAATTATCTGCAGCCTGGACAACTCATCGTGTTCAATAATACGAAGGTGATCTATGCTCGTCTTCATTTCCGCAAGGCTACAGGTGCTCTCATCGAGGTCTTTTGTCTCGAACCGCACACGCCGTCCGACTATCAGGTGAACTTTTCCACCACGCGCCGTGTCACTTGGACCTGTCTCATCGGTAATATGAAGAAATGGAAAGAAGGACGTTTGGAGCAGAAAATCAAGGTGGGTGATAAATTGCTCACACTGACGGCCGAGCGCGGAGGAGTTTCTGGTACGGGCTTTGAAGTAACTTTCGATTGGAACGATGATACCGTTGCTTTCTCCGAGATTCTCGATGCGATAGGTGAATTGCCCATACCGCCATATTTGAACCGCGACACGGAACAACGGGATTTGGAAGAATACCAAACGGTCTATTCTAAGATAAAAGGTTCAGTGGCAGCTCCCACTGCTGGCCTTCATTTCACCGACGAGTTGTTGTCACAATTAGATGTCCACGGCATAGAGCGCGATGAGATTACGCTCCACGTAGGTGCTGGCACGTTTAAGCCTGTCAAGAGCGAAGAAATCGAAGGGCATACGATGCACAGTGAATGGATTGCTGTGGCGCGCACTTCGATTGAGAAACTGATAGCTCACGGTGGGCAATGTATCGCTGTAGGTACTACATCGGTGCGCACTCTTGAGAGCCTTTATTATATAGGCGTAATCTTGCAGGAGAATCCTAATGCTACCGAGGAAGAATTGCGTGTGCCGCAATGGATGCCTTATGAATATGCAGCGCAAACTGCTGAACCGCTCACCACTTTGCAGGCCTTGCAAAACATTCTCGACTATCTGGAGCGCAACAACCTGCCTACGCTTCACACCAGCACGCAGATAATGATTGCTCCGAGCTATGAATACCACATTGTGCGGACGATGATCACGAATTTTCACCAGCCGCAGTCCACTCTCCTCTTACTCGTTTCGGCCTTTGTCAAAGGAGATTGGCGGCGCATCTATAACTATGCGCTGGAGCACGACTTCCGTTTCCTTTCCTACGGCGACGGCTGTTTACTCAACTTCTGATGTGTTCTGCCTTCTTTGTCTTGCTGACGAAAGAAGGCGTACCCAACTGCTGAAAAAATGGAAGAAAATAAAAATGAGATATTTCCCATCGTTGATGAAGCGGGGCGTGTTGTTGGACAAGCCTCGCGCGGCCATTGCCACGATGGATCTAAATTGCTCCACCCCGTGGTTCATCTCCATGTGTTCAATGCAAAAGGAGAACTGTTCCTGCAAAGGCGTCCCGACTGGAAGGACATACAGCCAGGGAGATGGGATACGGCGTGTGGCGGACACGTAGATTTCGGCGAGAGTATAGAGGATGCTTTGGTGCGGGAGGTTTGGGAGGAATTAGGCCTTCATCCTGCGGATTATCAGCCTGAGTTCGTAACGCGCTATGTTTTTGAATCCAACCGAGAGCGCGAACTTGTGAATGTCTTTCGCACTACAACTGCTGTGCAGCCTCATCCTTCCGACGAATTAGACGGAGGGCGTTTCTTCTCACCTGAAGAAATCCAACAGCGTTTAGGTTCTGATTTTTTCACACCTAATTTTGAGTCTGAATACACTACTAAATTGAATTCATAGGTTTGTACCTTTTTTAAGCAGCTACTTCTTCTGAGGTAGCTGCTTTTATTTTGTAAACAAACTTCTTATTTTATGGCTGCGAGAATGGCTTGTAATCCAAGTTCAAGTAAAGTGATTCTCCAATCAGTCCGCCTCTTCCGACCAGTCCGATAAAGATGTTTGATAATACAATAAGGATGTTTGATAATTTCCTTATTGCGTCAGCCCACGCGATAAGGAAGTCGGCTAGTAGCCTTATTGTGTTTTGGGATGAGACAAGGTCAGAAAATCCTTAGATGAGGATTTTCTGACCTCTTTTTATGTTGTTGGAGCATGTTTTTGAGGTGTGTTTTCAAAAATCAATCCTTTTTTGTTCGATTTTTGAGAAACGAATGAGCAGAAGGCGGCGATTCTGATTCTATTTTGTTCTATGCTGTTGTAAAAATATCGGGCAGTTTTGTCTTTCTACTTTATTTCAGTTTTCACGAAGAACGCCCACTGAAACATAGGGCGTTTCAGTAGGCGTGAAGAAGTAATATAAAATTGAAATTATCTGTTTTGTGAATGCTCGGTCTTTATCGGAGAATCAGAAAGAGAATGTCGCCGATGGTAAAGAGTGAACCAGCGATGAGAAGGGCAAGGCTGCGTTTCTCATAGCCTCGGCGAAACTCGTTAAGGCCAAAAAAGAAAGTGCTGATAGGGATGACCCACAGCAGGTTACTCAGAAGGTAGAACAGGAAGGAGAGAATGGCGTTTTGGCTATAGCCAATGGTGGCTCCGCCAAAGAGAAAGAACACGCTCAGCAAGGCCGGGATGAGATTGAAGAAGGCCAGCGCCAGCAGGTGTTTTGGAAATTCGTTCATGATAGGGGTGTTTAGAACTGGAATGGATTTTGTGCACGATAGCGTTGTTCCATCTTGTTTTCGATATTGGAGTATTCACCGTCAAGTTCTTTCGCGCTCTCCGGTTGTAGCTCTAAAGATTTCTTTAGGTCGTCTTCAGCGCCGAGTTTGTCGTTGAGCTGGAGCTTTACAGCCCCGCGAAGTTTATAGGCAACGGCGTTCTCGGGCTGCAACTCAATGGCTTCATCGTAGAGAGCCAAGGCCTTGTCCAACTGATGGTGGAGAGCATAGAATGCCCCTAATTTCTCCATCGCTTCCATACTGAAAGGGTTCATTTCGCGCACTTTCAGATACGCTTCCTCGGCTTCTGTGTCGCGGCCTGTGCCTTGCAACGCATCGGCATGCAGCAGAAGGTATTCTTCATTCTCATTGTCGAGCGCCAAAAGAGCCTCGGCATCGGCGAGCACTTCGTTGTACTGTCCCATAGAAGCCAGAATCTGCGCGCGAAGTAGGAGAGCGGCTGGATAATGTTCTTCCTGTTGGAGGGCCTGCGTGAGAAACGCAATGGCCTGAAAGTCTTGTCCCAGCCCATGTGCAGCTTCGCCCGCAAAATAGAGGGCGCGAGGCTCATCGGGGTGCTGCTCTTTGATTTTGTCGGTAAGAGCTTGTTCTGATTCGTAGTTCTTTGTTCGTCCGTAGGTGCTGGCCAAGAGGAGGGCTACTTCGAGATTGTCGGGGGCAGCATCCAGCAAATGTTGGAGTTGAGGCACTGCCTCGTCGTACTGTTGAAGAAGGATGAGCACTTCCACCAGATAGCTGCGCGTAGGTGCATCATCGCGAATCTCCAGAGCTTTTGTAAAGCACTGTTCCGCAAATTTGAGTTCACCCATGTTCTTGGCGCGCACGCCGTCGTCATGGAAAATATTGAACATCTTTTCTGTGTCGTTCTTTTGATCGGCTTCCGTTTTAGGTTCGGAAGTTCCAAAGAGGTTTTTGAAGAATCCCATTTAGTTTTATGTCTTTTCGTTCTATTGTCAAATAAGAGTTGTCAGTAGGTAAATCCAATGCGCCACGAGAGCTGCTGCAATGCCGCCGAAAGTATGTGAGATGATAGCTTTCGATGTGAGTTCTCTGTAGCCCAGTGAGTCAAGCATGGCCGTATGAGTACTCAAGAATCCACTCCAGCACATGCCGATGGCCGTGAAAACGGCAATAGCATTTCCATCGAGCCAACCGTGTTGTGCAAAATTAGGTACAAGTCCTAAGGCCGCTCCAACAGCTCCAAGCGCCGTGATAGGGAAAGCAATCTGATGGGGATCGGAGAAGCCGAAGAGCCAGTCAAAGAGCCAGTCCACTTTCTCGGCCAGCATGGGCAGCAGTTGAGTTCCCTCGTAAGCTCCGCCAGAGTATTGGCCCGATGCAGCAGGGCCAAAAGTCAGCATCATAACGAGTGTGGAGATGATGAGTACGCCGGGGATAATGGCAATACCGATGTCGACGCCCGAACGGCCTCCGTCGAGCAGCGCGTTCAAGGTGCGTAAGAATATACCGTTTTCTTCTTGGTGTTCCACTTGTGCAGCCAAAGCGCGCTGGCCTTCGCGTGCTTCGGGGTTTACCACGGCGCTCTCTTCGGCAAAGTTGGGGTACTTCTTGATAATGAAACGTTGCATTAGGCGTGTGGAAACGATGCAGCCACAGAAGGCACCGAAGAGTCCGATAAGAGGTTCGATGAAAAAGCCTTGTCCAATCATGAAGATGATAACGATGAGGCCCATTCCGAAGGCTGTACCGAAGTTGGTGAGGGAAATAAATTGGTATTTCTTAAAGTAGCTGGCAAACCGCTTGTCTTTGGACAGCGTGATGATAGCTGGATTGTCGGACAGGAAAGTCAGCACCGCGCCCAGAGAGGCCACGCCCGGCAAGTTGAATAGTGGACGCATGAGTGGGCGCAGGAGTTTTTCGAGCATGTCCACTACGCCAAACTCCACAAATAGTTTGCCGATAGCTCCCGTAATGACGCAGATGGCCATCAAGTAGAAGCACGTATTGAGTAATAAGTCGTGCGCCGTCTTCATAATGGTGTTGAGCATATTTGCTGCCCCCATTTTGCTGCCCATATAACAGAATAGAGCAGTTATAAGAACTAAGCAAATGACACCTGCTGGGATTTTGTTGAAGATACTTACTTTGGAGGTCTTTTTCATATTGGTATTTTATTTTTAGTCTTTCAGATTGATTGCCACGAGTAAGCTGTCAATGCGCAAAGCTTACCAGCGTTGAAACATTGCTGCTTATGGCTGCCGCTATCCTTGGGGTATCTTTGACTGTAAAGTTCCGATGAAGTGAGCGTTGCGGTTGTCTTCATTTCTTGCGTAAGGGAAGTTGACAAGATGATTAACATAGGCGCGAATTTACGAGATTATTTTTACTCGCATAATAATTCGGTCTAAAAATGAGAAAGAGATGCAACAAAATGTCACATCTCTTTTTGTAAGTTGGATTATGCGGCTTAGAAACCTCCGCCTTCTGTGCTTTCTTCTTCCTCTCCTGCTTGCGTACCGGGGAAGTCTCCCACATTGTAGCGTATGTTGTCTTTCGCGTATTTATCCTTCGGCTGAGCATCACCTTTAGGATGGCCGAGTGCAACAATGCAGAGTGGCTTCAGATTGGAAGGAAGTTTCAAAGTGCTACTGACTGAAGCAACGGGTGTCTCGGCTGGATAAACGCCCAACCATACTGCACCCAGTCCTAAACTATGTGCAGCGAGCAGCATGTTCTCTGTGGCTGCGGAGCAGTCCTCCACCCACCATTCTGTAGGTCTATGGTCTTCATCCATGAGCGTAGGGTCGCCACAAATAGCTATGGCTGCGGGCGCAGTTTTCAAGGCTTGAGCGTAGGGTAGAGCTTTGGTCAGTTCTTGCAGCACAGCTTTGTCGTCGATGACAACAAATTTCCAGGGGCGTTTGTCCATGGCAGTTGGAGCTGCCATAGCTGCGCGGCAGAGCGAGTCAAGCATGGTGCGCGACACGGGCGCTGCGGTGTACTCTCGGATAGAGCTACGCGTCAATATGTTCTGAAATACAGCCTCGGAAGTGCTCACCTCTTGCGCATTATTACCCATGAAAAGGCGCGCTTCTGCTGCCAGCAGAGCGATGGCAAGGAAGAACGAAATGATTTTATACTTGTTCATATAGATTTGACGATTGTGTTTGAAGTTGTGATACTCTCAGTCGTTGTTGTGCGGCTTTATTTCTTCGCTTTCTTTGTTGGAATGGTGCGATCCTCAGCTGTGTTAAGCAACATTCCTACGGGGCAGAGAGCTTGGCACCAGAGGCGTGGGGCGAAGAGGCTCAGAATGACGAACGCGGCCGAGAAAATCACCACACCGATAGGAGCGCTCGTGAACATAAAGGCTGTAAACGGCTCGTAGTCTAAGATTTCCGCGCCTATACCCATCCAAAGCATCAGCAGAATAATTCCCAGCACCACGAGGCGCAGTTGTTTCATTCGGCGGAATACTTTTGCGTTTACTTTGATCTTGGGAAGCGGAAGCATCCAAGCCAGCTCCTGAAAACTACCATAAGGGCAAACCCACGTGCAATAGAAATTCTTGCGACCAAAATAGGGGAGCAGAATGGCAAAAGCCACCATTATGACAGCAGGAAGGGCGCCTATCCAATCAACTCCGTTCTCCATCCAGCTTCGCAGGAGCGAGAGAGAAATAAACTGCCCCGTCCAAAAACCAAGTACAAGGACATTGAGCACCAACACGGAGATGCGCACGCGTTTGTTACCCCGAAATTTCCAGGCAGCAAGGATGCCGAACAACATCACGGCGATGACCACCACCGTCTTTATCCAGCCCAACAACGGAGCCTTACCTATTGCAGAACTTCCCGTTTCCAATGCCGAAAAAGTGGCTTGTACGTTACCGATAATAGCCCGCGACGAATAAGTGGCACCACTTATGGCGTCCACTTTCTGGCTCAGAGCTTCAGCTGGAGTCTTTCCGTTCCACACGTGGAGCAACTGTGACGCTTGTCCGAAGTAACCTTCCGTTTCCTGGTTGGCTTGTGCTGTGATGTGGAGTACTCGTCCGTTCGTGTCGGTCAGTATAAAGAGCGATGTAGGACCTGCAAAACCGATGATATCCTTACCCCATCGTGCCGAGTTGTAGAGTCTGCCGATGGCTTTTCCATCACTTGTTGTTACATCCCATATAGCTGAGTCGCGTTCAGATAGAGAGACATTCGGACAACCCAAATCTGCTAATTCCTGCGGCGTGGGCAAGGCATAAGTAGGTGCAACTTCCGCCTGAGAAGTAGCTTTTGCTGTGATGTCTTTTCCAAAGAGTCGGCCTGATGTAAGGGCTACGGAGGCCAGCATCAAGAACACAATCATCAGCGAAACCGCTTGCGACAGAAGATCCGTCCAGTGCGTTCTGCCAGCAGTACCCATCTGTTTCTTTTTGGGAATATTCATCCGTTAGACATTACTTGCAATACTTATTATAAGCTGCGAGAGCGGCCTGAACATTCTTATTCAAGGCATTGCTACTATAAGTAGCCCCACTGACAGCATCTACCTGCATGTTGGCATCCTTCTTGGCGTTGGCATCTTTCCATTTGATCAGATTAGCAGAAGCCATCTTGAAAAATTTTGGTGTTTCCTGATTGGGCAATGTATAGATGTGTTCCACCTTACCTGCTTTGTTGACGTAAACAAGTACGGGAGTGTATCCGTTGTAGCCTGTTACTTTCTTCGCGTAAGAGGAACTATTGATGACGTACCCCGCTCTCTGGCCGTTTAGACTAACGCTCCAAATGCCTTTGCGTACTGAAGTGAGCTGCGCATTGGCTAAACCGAGGCGTTTTAACTGTTCGGCGTTGGGTTGGTCGGATGTATTGTTTTGTGAAAGAGTTGTAGTAGCTTGTGCCACCTCCGTAGTGGGCAGCATGATACCTGCCAGCAAAGCTACGATAAGTACGATTTTTTTCATTGTTATATCTATTTTTAGTTTTCTGAATCAAAATGATGTCGGCTCTATTCCGACAGATGTCTCTCAGCCTTCTCGCAGAAAATCGAAGGCTTCAAACACTTCTTCTTTCGTGGCGTGTTGGTCGATGAGAATATCGCCCGTGTCGCGCAGTAGGGTGAAGTTGATAACATCTCCCACATTCTTTTTGTCGTGAAGCATCAGCTGATAGAGATGTTCGTAGTCGTTGCAACTAAATGGGAAGTCGCCGTAGTTTTCGCGAATGTAGCGAACCGTTTGCCGCATCTTGTTGGTGGGGAAACCTTGGGAGCAACTTAGATAGAGTTCGCAGATAAGTCCCCAAGCCACAAAGTAGCCGTGAAGTCCCGTGCGTTGTTGCAACATCGCCAGCGATTCGAGCGCATGACCGAAGGTATGCCCCAAGTTGAGGGCTTTTCGGATGCCTTTCTCTGTTGGGTCTTCAGCCACAACGGCACGTTTCACCTCGATGCTTTGACGCACCATTTCTTGGAGCTGCACAAAATTGGGCTCGCAAAGATCGAACGCCACATGACTTGCCCACATAGCGGCATCCTTCAGCAAGGAATGCTTCAGCATCTCAGCATAACCCGAACGCAGGTTCTGACTGTCAAGCGAGCGCAGGAAGGAAGTGTCGATAATAACCTCTCGAGCATCGCGGAAAACGCCTATTTCGTTTTTGAAGTCATTGAAATTGACGCCTGTCTTACCTCCAACGGCCGCGTCGACCATGGCAAGCAGCGTTGTGGGTATATTGATGAAGTCTATCCCTCGTTTGAAGGTGGAGGCTGCAAAGCCGCCGAGGTCCGTAACCATACCTCCGCCCAGATTGATGAGCAGCGAGTGGCGACTGGCTTTGCGCTGTTGCAGTTCCGTCCATACTTTGCTGACGGTTTCCAATGTCTTATTGTCGTCGCCGGCTGGGATGACGATGCTTTTCTCAAGGCCGTTTATGTGGCCGAGTAAAGGGCGACAGAGTTGCTCCGTTGTGTCGTCCGTCAGGATAAACATCTGGTCGTAGTTCTCAGAGCAAAGTCGGTCGATGTCTTTGCGGATATCCAGCGTATAGGTTATGACTTGTGACATGAGTGAAGGTTTAATTTTATAGGTAATGCCCTACTGGAGCAGGGCATTAGGAGAGGTTTTCTTATTTCTCGAGCGGGAATTTTGTATGTTCAAACTCCTCAATGGCACGGCGGAAAGAGTCGGGGACTTCTACCGAGATTTGGTCTTTTAATGAGAAACACACCATAACTGAACGGCAATGGCAAACCACGTTGTTGTTCTTTCGGTTGATGGCCCTTTGCTCAAGCGTGAAACTCTTACGCCCCACATGGCTCACACAAGTTTCCATGACAATATCATCACCATAGAGAACCGGAGCTATGAAGTCCGCATTGATGTTAGCAATCACCGGAACGACATCTGGCGTTCCGTTGTAGATTTTCAAAACTAAATTGAAATAATCCACCTTGCCCAAATCATAGAAAGAGAAGTAGGCATTATTATTCACATGGCCGTAGCGATCAACATCGTTGAAGCGAAGTTGAATAGGGAGTTGGTGGTGATATTTAATATTTTCTTCCATGCTGTTTTTGATCTGTTAGTCATTAAAATAGTTTCGAGCCACGGCTCTGAGCCTTGCTCGGTTCACTTGTGTCTCAAGTGTGTCAACATCGATGTGCAGGAGATCGCGTAGCGCATAGATGTTGGCTTCCTCATCTGTGGCGCGCTCACCAGCAGAGCGGAACAAATGGTTGCGGGCATCCACAATTTCCAACGCTTCATGCGTGTATTCGGCCGGTTCTAAGCTTTCGCGTAGAGCGGTATTGATGTAGCTTTCCAGCGCATCAATGAAATCCTGTATTTCTTCGTGCATAGTGCTGCGAAGTTAAGCAAAAGTTTGTTTCCTTCCTTTCTATTAACGTCTTTTACATGCAGAAATACCCATAAAAGGCTACTATCTGTCAGTACATGAGAGAGGTTGAATGCTCTCTTTGTTGCGTATTATCTTTACATTGGTGAAACGCAAAATAGATGTTAAGAAAATGAAAATGCGCAGTATCTGTTCAAAAATCCTCAAAGCGAAGCTATGAGGATGTGCGCAAAAAACTCTGTTTCGGAGGGAAAAAGACGCGTTTTTCTCCTTTTTGTTGAAAAATGCTCTATCCTTTTCCATCATTTTCCTTATCTTGTTCGCCAATATCCTTATTGTGTCAGCCGAAGCAATAAGGATGTTCGCGGATTGCCTTATTGTATTCACCGATAGCCTTATCGGACAGGTCGGACGAGTCGGACTCGTCTAAGAACAACTTTGCTCTGAATTGAATTTCGAGCCATTCTCAGGTCAATAGAATAAGAGATTTCTTGACGAAAATAGACAGAAGGCTTCTTTGTCATAAAGTGTTCTTCGAGCGAAAAGAGGAAAAGATAAGTTTCTTTGAGGTTTCTTAGAAAAAAACTTATTTTTGTTTGGTGCGTCCGTATGAAGTACTACCTTTGCAGCATAAACAAGTACATTTGACAGATATATGACACCCAATAAAGGTTTTAACTTTTACTTTTATTATTACTTTGCTGAACAAGTGAAGCGGGATGTCGTATGCATAAAATAAGAAAATGAAACCTATTAAATGTCCCGCCCGATAGAGCGGGATTTTTTATTATCTTTCAGTTCCTATCCACCACCGAAAGAAGACAGAGAAATGAAACGAGTAGCGATACAAGGCATCAAAGGTTCTTTCCACGACATTGCAGCCCATCAGTTTTTTGCTGGTGAGGAGATAGAGCTCGTTTGCTGCGATACGTTTGAAAGTTTGTTTGCACAGACTCGGCAGGACAACGATTTGCTCGCACTGGTAGCCATAGAGAATACCATAGCAGGAAGTTTGCTCCACAACTACGAACTGCTCCAGCAGAGCGGCATGACCATTGTGGGAGAGCACAAGCTCCATATAGAGCACAGTTTGATGTGTTTGCCCGACGATAGTCCTGAGATGCTGAAGGAAGTGAACTCACACCCTGTGGCTTTGGCCCAATGTCGTCACTTCCTTTCTCACCGTCCTCATCTGAAAGTGGTGGAGGCCGAAGATACGGCAGGTGCGGCGGAGAAAATAGCACGGATGCAACTCCATGGACACGCCGCCATCTGCCATGCCGATGCAGCCGAACTCTACGGCCTAAAAGTTCTGGAACGCTCCATAGAGGACAACAAGCACAACTACACCCGTTTCCTCGTGCTCAGTAATACGTGGGCCGCTGAGGCGCTGCGGAATGTTCACCACTCCACCAAAGCCTCCATTGTCTTTTCTCTGCCTCATGCCGAGGGCAGTTTGAGCCAGGTGTTGAGCATCTTTAGTTTCTATCACCTCAGTTTGACAAAGATTCAGTCGCTCCCCATCATTGGACGAGAATGGGAATACCTTTTCTATGTCGATGTGAGTTATTCCGATTTCCACCGCTATCGCCAAAGCATAGATGCCGTGCGCCCACTGACCCGACAGTTGAGGATTCTCGGAGAATACGAAGGAAAATAAAACAGACCAACACATAAACTACCGCACATTATGGATACTGTTCAGAAAGTCAAACCCGCCAACCGATTGACGGCTGTCAGTGAATACTACTTCTCGAGGAAATGCGCAGAAGTGGCACACATGAACGTCGAAGGAAAGGACGTGGTTTCGCTCGCAATAGGAAGCCCCGATAATCCTCCCTCAAAGGAAACCATCGAAGTGCTTTGCACCGAAGCGCGCAAAGCTTCAGTCCACGGCTATCAGCCCACCCGCGGCATACCAGAACTGCGCATGGCGATGGCCAACTTCTATGAGCGTTTTTATGGCGTTAGTCTGAATCCCGACACAGAGGTACAACCGCTCATTGGCTCAAAGGAAGGCATTCTCCACGTTACGCTGGCTTTCTGCAATCCCGGCGATAAAATTCTTGTGCCCAATCCTGGTTATCCCACCTATACTGCTCTGCCCACGCTGCTGGGCGTTGAGGTGGTCTATTATAATCTGAAACCTGAGAATGATTGGCAGCCCGATTTCGACGAGCTGGAAAGTATGGATTTGACGGGCGTGAAGATGCTGTGGAGCAATTATCCCCACATGCCGACAGGCGCACCAGCCCTGCGGAGTACTTATGAGCGTCTTGTCGACTTTGCCCGCCGTCACGCCATAGTAGTTGTCAATGATAATCCTTATAGTTTCATCCTGAACCACAAACCTATGAGCCTGCTCCAAGTGGAAGGAGCGAAGGAGCATTGTGTTGAATTCAACTCGATGTCGAAGAGCCACAATATGCCAGGCTGGCGCGTAGGAATGTGTGTGACCAACGCCGAGTGGACAAAATGGATATTGAAAGTAAAGAGTAATATAGATTCCGGCACATTCCGCGCCTTGCAGTTGGCGGCTGTTCAAGCCTTCGACAACTCCGATGAATGGCACAGCGAAAACAACTTCGCCACCTACGATCGCCGCCGTCGCTTGGCTTGGCAAATCATGGACACGCTCCGCTGCACGTATGATACCGATACCGTTGGTATGTTCGTTTGGGGGCGCATACCCGATGATTACGCCGATGTAGAAGATCTCACGGAAAAAGTACTCCACGAAGCCCGTGTATTTCTGGCTCCCGGTTTTATCTTTGGCAGCAACGGACGCCGTTATATCCGCATCAGTTTGTGTGCGAAAGAAGAAAAGATGGCAGAAGCCCTTCGCCGAATCCAAGCCGTGTTTGAATAAATACAAATAGAAATAAATAACGATAGAATATGGAACTCGAATTAGCCCCTCTGAATCTGGAAGGAATAGATGCCACACATCGGCCCACCGTAATAGCCGGCCCTTGTTCGGCAGAAAGTGAGGAACAAGTGATGACCACTGCCAAACAATTGGCAGCTGAAGGCATACGCATATATCGTGCGGGAGTGTGGAAACCTCGCACAAAACCCGGAGGCTTTGAAGGGCACGGCGAACCAGCTTTGGAATGGCTCAAAGAAGTACACGAGGAAGTGGGGATGCTCACCACTACAGAAGTGGCTACAGCTGCGCATGTGGAACTGGCCCTAAAATACGGCATCGACATCCTTTGGATAGGCGCGCGCACAATGGCCAATCCCTTCGCTGTGCAGGAGCTGGCCGATAGTTTGAAAGGCGTGGATGTCCCCATCCTTTGTAAAAACCCCGTTAATCCTGATTTGGAACTCTGGATAGGCGGTCTGCTCCGCTTCAACCAAGCAGGATTGAAACGCCTGGGCGTTATCCATCGCGGTTTCTCGACCTACGAGCAAAGTCTCTACCGCAACCTGCCCATGTGGCATGTACCTATAGAATTGCGCCGCCGCATTCACAATCTGCCCATCTTTGGTGATCCCAGTCATATAGGCGGTCGCCGCGAACTCATTGCTCCACTCTCTCAGCAAGCTATGGATCTCGGTTTCGATGGCTTGATTATTGAATCGCATTGTAATCCTGATGCAGCGTGGAGCGATGCCAAGCAACAGGTGACTCCCGATGTACTCAACTTTATCCTTGACAAACTGGTGATTCGCGACTCTGCTGCCTCCACGGAGAACCTCGAAGCACTCCGCAAACAGATTGACCACATCGACAACGACCTCATCCGCCTGCTGGCAAAGCGGATGCGTGTCAGCAGAGAGATTGGCGCTTACAAGAAAGACCACAATATGACCATTGTGCAAACGGCACGCTACAGTGAGATTATCAACAAGCGCGGAGCGCAAGGCGTGTTGAGCGGTATGTCGAACGATTTTATGAAAACCGTTTTTGAAGCTATCCACGAAGAAAGCGTGCGCCAGCAAGTGGACATATTAAATAGAGAATAGAAAGGAGAAAAAGCTTGTTCTCTTTTTCTTGCATGAGAAGGGGAATAGCGTGTTCTTTATTGTGTTGTAGAAGCCATCCGTAGCTTTGAAGAGATGGTGAAGAACGTATAATTAGAATTATGAGGATTTTAGTTTTAGGTGCAGGCAAGATGGGGTCGTTTTTTGTAGACCTTCTTAGTTTTGAGCACGAAACAGCTGTGTACGATGTCAATCCAACGCGATTGCGCTTTATGTATAACACGCAACGCTTCACGCAGTTGGAAGAAATCGATGCGTTTAAGCCCGAACTCGTTATCAATGCAGTGACGCTGAAATATACGTTGAGCGTTTTCGAAGAAGTATTACCGCATCTCACGCCCGACTGCATTATTTCCGATATAGCTTCAGTGAAAACAGGGCTACATGAATTCTACGAAAAGTGCGGACAACGCTATGTCAGCACACACCCCATGTTTGGCCCGACATTTGCCAATTTAGGAAAACTGGCAGAAGAGAACGCCATCATTATCAATGAGGGCGACTACATGGGGCGTATCTTCTTTCGCGATCTGTACAGTCGGCTTGGTTTGCACATCTGCGAATATACGTTCGACGAACACGATGAGACGGTGGCTTACTCTTTGTCCATTCCGTTTGTCTCTACTTTCACCTTTGCTGCCGTAATGAAGCATCAAGATGCACCAGGCACCACCTTCAAACGCCATTTGGCCATTGCTCGTGGGGTGCTCAGTGAGGACGACACGCTCCTGCGCGAAATTTTGTTTAACCCGCGCACAGGGCGGCAGGTGGAGAAAATCCGAACAGAACTCAAGGAACTGCTCGAAATCATCGACCGCCGCGACGAAGACGGCCTAAATGCCTATCTCTGCCGCATTCGCGAAAATATCAAATAGTAATACTTTTCTTATCCAGCAAGGGATTTGTCGAAACGTTGATTTATTCGGCAAATCCCTTGCTTTTGTTTGCATAATATACGTATTATACTGATTTTGTGTGATTTTATTTTGTAGATTTTGCATCAATACAAACTCTTTCTTACCTTTGCCATAATGATTCAAAGATCTTTTTTATGAAAAAAACATTTTTGATAGCTGCTTTACTATCGTGTTCTATATTTGCTACGGCACAAGTAGCAGGTGATTATACTATTCATGGTGTTGTACAGGACTCACTGAGCCAACAGAAAGAGCCTTATGCCACAGTACGTCTCTTTCGCAAAGGAGAGGGAAAGCCTTTGGTTGTGGCGACTACGGATACCCGTGGTAAGTTTACTTTACGTTATGCAAAGCCCGGAACATATATTTTGCAAACAGCCATTATAGGCAAGTTGCCAACAAAGAAAGAACTGGTGCTGGATGCAGACAAAGTGGTTGAACTCGGTACCATTCTGACCCAAGATGCTGGAAAGTCGTTGGCTACGGCAGAAGTGGTAGCTGCTCGTCCGTTGGTGAAAAGTCAGATAGACCGTTTGGTTTACAGTATGAGTGATGATCCTGATGCGCAGACCAATACCATGTTGGAAATGCTTCGGAAGGTGCCTCTCGTTACAGTAGATGGGCAAGACAAGATAACTGTCAATGGAAAAGCGAACTTTAAGGTTTACGTCAACGGAAAGCCCAATAAGATGATGAGCGATAATCCGTCGGTAGTTCTGAAGAGTTTTCCCGCCAGCGTAGTAAAGAAAGTGGAAGTTATCACCGATCCTGGTGCAAAATATGATGCGGAAGGCACATCGGGTATACTGAATATCGTCACTGCCACGGAGGCGACAACGACTGGTTATACTGTAACGCCTACGCTTTATTGGAGCAATCGCGGATGGGGAGGAAATTTTTTTGGTATGGCGCAGATAGGTAAACTGACGCTTTCTGCGCATGGAGGAGTAAATGGCGAAAATTCGTTGCGTAATACGACGGAATCTGAACGTGAACTCATCCTTGATCCTGTTAATCATTTGCTGAAAACAAAAGGAGAGTCCTATAATCATGGGACTTCTGGTTTTGGAGGCTTAGATGCCAGTTATGATATTTCGAAGCATGATTTGCTGAGTGTTAGTAGTAGTATTTATGCTGGCAGGCAGAAGGGACATGGCCTTTCTTCAACATTCCTGACGGGAAATGCAGGGACTGTTTATTCTTATGACAATGTGAACCATAGAGACAGTCGATATCATGGGATAAACACCAGTGTCGACTATCAGCATCAGTTTGGTAAAGAAAATCAGAATTTGACCGTTTCTTATCGGTTTAGTTCGGATTTGAGAAACAATAAGACTCTCAATGTTTACGACAATTTGCAAAGCGTGCCTTTCGCGCTGAAAGATCGCCGTATCGACCCTGATAATAAATCGCAAGAACACACAGCACAGATCGACTTTACCTCTCCGCTCGGAGAGAATCATACGCTGTCTGTCGGGGCAAAATACATCTATCGCCTGAATCGTTCTGATAATGAGGAATACTCTCGTTTGGCAGGAACAGTAACAGATTTCTTACCTGATGTTGCTCAAAGCTTGCTTTATCGCCATCGTACGGACATTTCGGCGGGCTACACGGAATACATCTATAGGTTGAAACGTTTCTCTCTCCGTTCGGGGCTTCGTTTTGAGAGTTCTCATATTCGTGTGACCTATCCCAATGGGACTCGTGCGGCTTTTTCTACGCGGCTCAATGACTGGGTTCCCAGTTTGAATCTGGGCTATAATCTAACCGATACACAGCTACTTCGTCTTGGCTATAACTTGCGTATCGGTCGTCCAGATATTTACTACCTTTCTCCGTATGTTAATCATCTTTCCCCCGAGAAAATAAGCTATGGTAACCCCAATTTGGAGAGTGAGACAGCGCATAATTTCCAACTGAATTATAGTCTGTTTAGTCAAAAGTTTAGTGTTAATTTTTCTGCAACTTATTCTACATCGTATAATGGTTTGACATTCTATAGTTTTATGAAAGATGGTGTGGAGCATTCAACAAGTGGCAATTTCCTACATTCTAAGCAATGGAGTTTTGATACTTATCTGAATGTGAACCCATGGAAATCGACAGCTTTTACATTGAACGGAAATCTGAAATACTCAGATTTGAAATCTTACAGGACAAGCGACCATAATTATGGCTTTTCGGGCAATATCTTTGCGATGCTTCGACAGGATTTACCTTGGAAACTAAAATTTGCTCTTGGTGCAGGTGCTACTTGGGGCGATATTAGTCTGCAAGGACAAGGTTCTGAGTTCAAATACTATTTCCTGGATCTTTCTCGCTCTTTTCTTGAGGAAGACCGTTTGACGGTTACACTCAATGGTTTCAATATCTTCAATCCTCGACAAACATTGAAAAATACGACTCAGACAACGATGTTCAGAAGTTCGGAGAGTTATGTAATTCACGGTCTTTCGAGAGTTTCTCTTGGCATTAGTTGGCGCTTTGGCAAATTGCGAGCAGTGGTGAAGAAAACGGCTCGAAGCATTGAAAATTCAGATGTTAAGACGGGTAGTTCCTCACAAGAAAGCGGTTCTAATATGGGCAAATCCAGAGGCAATTAAACTCACGGACAGATGTGAGCGGTTTTATTATCTTCTTCTATGAGGAGAAGCATGAATGGAATCTGCTCAAGCGCCTATATCCTTATTGCGTTTTCAGATACAATAAGCCTATCCGCCGACATCCCTATTCTGTCAGCTCACGCCCTTAAGTGCTTATATATCAATACTTTTTTCCTCAGTGACAACGTGACAACAAAAAATAAGTTCTTTCTGGGAGGAGAGAGTGATGGATACAGTCGGTGGAGTTGCAATAGGACTATACACACAATGATAGATTGGAGGTGTGAGTAATCTTGCTCTTCTGTACCACTACTTCGATTGCAGCATACATCCTTTTTAGAACTTGCAGTCTGTGCATGTTTGGCCATGAGCAGAATCTTGTTGCAGCGATAGTCAAAATAAACGTTAGAGGCGAAGGTTTGGGCATTTATTTTGTGAGACTGAAGTTTTTAACGTCCCGCTACTTTTTCGTTGAGACAAAAAAGTGGTCCGTTGCCTACGGGCCACTTTTGTCTTGAAAGGTCAATGAGAACTTCGCCTAAATTTTTTCTGCAGCGCGACGAATGCGGTTAGATAGATCGATAAGTGCATCACGCATCTGCTCGGCTTCTTGTGGGTTGAAGCCTCCTACACCTCCGTTGCCATCGATGCCGTCCATCTTATGATAAAACCAGGATGAAGATTTCTGAAAGTAGGTGCTGGCAAAGTCACGCCATGAAACCGACATCAGAATATCTTCTACTCTTTTTTTCATATCGGTAACTACTACGGGGGTTGTCCTTACTGTTCCCATTGCTATTGTGTTTATAGTATTTTATTTTATTCTACCTCTTCCTCTTTTTTAGAACAGACTACGGATGCAAAGATAAATCATGGGGAGCAAGAGAGAGGGAAGGAGATTAACCGTCTTGCAGTCTTTGATGTGGAGAACACCCAGACCTGCTGCAGCGATAAGGACGCCACCCACGATGTTGGTTTCGGTGATGATTTGTGCGCTCAAAGAGTCGGGCGACATAGAGATAGAGCCTTTGAACATCCATCCAATGAAATAGAAGAATGACATCCAAAGGAGTACGGGGATACTGGAGAGTGCAGAACCAAAACCATAGGTGGAAGCTACAATAACGAGGGTGACGAAATCAAGTGTGGCATTGGTGTAAAGATAGGTGTCATCGCCATAGATTGCGCTGAGGATGGGACCCATCATAGCAAGCGTGCCCACGCAGCAGAGCAGCGTGGCTGTCGTAATACCTTCGGCCACCGAAGGGGCGCCATCTATTTTCGACTTTTTGCTCTGTATTTTTTTGCTTGCACGTTCCATGTTGCCGTCAAGGTTTAGCATGGTACCGATAAGGCCACCAGCCGCCAGACAAAAGATAAAAAGTACAGGGTTGTCACTCTTGCTCATATTTTGCATGGCTACATTGATACCCATCACTAAGATGGCGATACCCATACCCGTAGCAAGAGCATTGAGATACTTCACGTTGAGGCTGCGCTTGGTGATAGAACCAACAAAGCCACCTGCAATAATGGCGAGGACATTGATGAAAATTGCTAACATAGTTCTGATTTTGGCGCGAAGATACGATTATTTTGTGGAAACAAATATGGGAACTGACTGTGGAATATAAAAAACACGGAAAAGCAATTCTGCTCTTTCCGTGTTTTATATAGAGAGGGAAGTTGTACTTATTTATTTGGAAATAGCAACTTCGAGATTGTTCTGAATAACATCGTTGCCAGGATATCCGCCCTCAGTAAGGTTAGAGAAACCTACGCTACCATCCTTGTTGAGAAGGACATAAGCAGGAATACCAGGAATGTTGAGATCTGTGCAAAGGTTTTGCCACTGCTGCTTCGTGAGGCGGTAGTGATCGCCAGAGATGCTGGGAATCATAGCCTGCCATTTATCTTGAGGAGAGGTTTCGCCTGTGAGATAAACGAAGACAACGCCCTTGTTTTGATAGGTGGGTTTGATGGCATCAATATCCTTGAGTGCTGCACGGCACGGAGGGCACCAAGTGGCCCAAATGTCGATGAGGACAACTTTGTTAGGATAGTTGGCTTTGATAGCATCAATGATTGCTTGTCCGCCAGTGATGCTTGTTGGGACTATTTTTACTGTAGAGGGAACGCCTGTGGTTGTTTCTACCTGCGTGGCTTCGGCTGCTTCAGCTTTTGGAGCTGTACGTGCACAACTGGTTGATGTGAAACCCAGTGCTACAGCCATGAGAATTAGAATCTTTTTCATTTTGTTCTTTCTTTTTTTGTCATGTATTGTAGGCGCAATAATGCGCACACTTATTGGTAAGACGGATATAGCGGAGAAAAGTTACAGTGGGTGACTTTTGTTGATTGCTTTCCCTCTTTGATGAGGTGAGGCAATATGAAGAGGTTTTCACACAAATCTTATATTCTATATCCAAAAGGTTGCGTTAATCAATGCGTTTCACCATTTCGCGGAAGATGTCTGCCATAAGTGGCTGCACAGCGTCTGCGGCGCGTTGCACTTCCTCATGAGTGATGTTTACAATCTTTCCTTCAACGCCCAAGTCGGTGATGACACTCACACCAAAGCAGCGAATGCCAGCATGGCGGGCAACGATGACTTCAGGAACTGTACTCATGCCGACAGCATCAGCACCGAGGATGCGGTACATCTTGTATTCTGCTGGCGTTTCATAGGTGGGGCCTTGATCGGCAAGATAAACGCCTTCGACAACTTTGATGCCTTTCTCACGCGCAATGCTGCGTGCCAATTCGAGGTACTCATGGTCGTAAGCTTCGTGCATGTCAAGGAAGCGAGGACCACCAGGATAGTTTGGGCCATTGAGTGGATGTTCAGGTTGGAAGTTGATATGATCTGTGATAAGCATCAAGTCGCCAATCTCAAAGTCTGGATTTGTACCTCCGCTGGCGTTGCTGACAAAGAGAGAGCGGATGCCGAGTTCTGCCATAACGCGCTGAGGGAAAGTTACCTGCTGCATGTTGTATCCCTCATAGTAGTGGAAACGTCCTTCAAGCGCCATCACCTCTTTGCTGCCGAGGTGGCCGAAGAGAAGGCGACCGCTGTGCCCTTCCACTGTTGAAACGGGGAAGTTGGGGATTTGGTCGTAGGGAATCTCGTCTACAATGTCAATTTCTTCAGCCAAGTGGCCGAGTCCAGTGCCGAGAACAATGGCTGTGAGAGGTCGCAACTGTGTGTGCTCCTTAACCCATTGTGCAGTCTCCTTAACTTGTTCGATGTAAATCTTAATGTCCATTATTATGATGATTATTTATTTTGTTTGTCGAGATATGAAAAGATGAGTTTCTTAAAAGCAGGTTCTCCTCCCAGTAGGAAGTCGACTTCAATAGGAAGAGCGAAGAGGTGAACTTTGAGTAGCGGACTGAGTCCTGCCATATCGCGTAAGCGAGCGGCATCCTTTTCTGTTGTGATAGCTAGGCAGGGAGGCTCCCATAGTTCGTTGAAAGTCTTGTTGATGCGATTGATGTCATTATCGCTGAAAGTGTGATGATCTGGAAAGGTTAACGGAGTGACTTCTGCGCCTTCTTCTTCCAATTGTTTGAACATGGGTTCTGGACGCGCAATGCCAGTGATGGCTAGAACATGACTTCCTTGCAGTGTTCCATCAGATTCTGCCCCGAAAACAGGGTAGGGGTGGCGGTAGCGAAAGGTGGTGAAGAATAAGTGTTGTTCTGATTGTAAGTGTAACTCTCGTCGAATGACCGCTGCTTCTTGTCTGCTTAGATCTTCAGGGCACTTTGTCACGATGATGATATTGCTGCGTTTTGCTCCTTGGGGAGCTTCGCGTAACCGGCCTGCAGGGAGAACGAAATCGCGCGTATAGAGCCGCGAATAGTCGGTGAGCAAAATGTTGAGCCCCGCTTGCACATAGCGGTGTTGCAGGGCATCGTCGAGGATGAATACCTCTGGGATGGGAATGCGTGAAAGTAGTTGCTGAATTCCTCGACGCCGATTTTCATCCACTGCCACTGCCACGCAAGGAAATTTATGCTTCATCTGTAGCGGTTCGTCACCGCTCTCGGCAGCAGTACTTTCTTGTTCTACCATTCTGAAACCCTTGCTTTTTCTACCATATCCGCGACTAAGCGTAGCTACTCGGAACTTTTGTTCCAAGAGGCGGAGCAAGTACTCCGTGTGAGGCGTTTTCCCCGTACCACCTACTGCGAGATTTCCTACGGTAATAACAGGGACAGAGAAACGTTGCTGTGGCAACCACCCCCAATCGAAAGCTTTGTTTCGTAGGGTTGTCACAAACTCGTAGAGCCAACTTACAGGAAGTAGCCACGGCCATAATCGAGGGTGGGGCAGAGGACGCATGGAGCCGTTCGTGTGTGTTATTTCAGGTTGGGCTCAAAGAACATACGCGCTTGGAGAGCGTCTCTGCCTCTTATACTTTCTGCAAAGCGCAGAGGATCATAGTATGTACCCAATACTGTTTTTAATTTACGTTCCAGATAGTCTTCTTGTACGTTAGAAAGAAAATCACTGAAGAGGTTCGTTTCAATATCGGAAGTGGTTACTTCGTAATCGATGAGTTTCGCACGCTTAGCTGCTTCTACAATAGCGTCGTCAAGTGTTCCTAAGCGATCGACAAGTTTGAGTGCTAATGCTTGTTGACCAGTCCATACACGTCCTTGTCCAATTTCATTAACGCGTTGTGCTGTCATGTGTCGGCCTGCTGCAACACGACTGATGAAAAGTTTGTAGCCTCTGTCAACATAGGCTTGCATAGCCGCACCTGCTGCTGGAGAAAGGTGCCCCGTAGCTGGTTCGAGATCGTAAGCTTTATTGGTGCTGACAGCATCGAAATGTAAACCGAGTTTCCCTTCGAGCAAACCAGAAGCATCAGGAACCATACCAAAAATACCGATACTACCTGTGAGTGTCGTAGGTTCGGAAATGATATAATCGGCACCGCAACTGATGTAGTAGCCGCCACTGGCAGCATAACCGCCCATAGAAACAACAACAGGTTTCTTCTTTTTGAGTAGTTCAACAGCGTGCCAAATTTGTTCTGAAGCATAAGCTGAACCTCCCGGTGAGTTCACGCGAAGTACAACGGCTTTCACATCCTTATCGTTAGCAAGAGCATCTAAATCTTCAACAACGTTCTTACCGATAATTTGCTCACCATTCAGTCCGTTCATATTCCCTTCCGCTCCAAAGATTTCTCCTGAAGCGTAATAGACTGCAATTTTGGAGGACGAAGAACCTTCTTCATAGAGTTTCGCTAGTTCTGAAGCTTCAACAAGATTCACTTTCTGTCCGCCGAGCTGATCACGCAAAGTTTTGCGTACTTCATCAATATAGGCCAAACCATCCACGAGTTTCTGCTTCACATAGTTGCTCGGCTCAGCTAAAGCTTGGTAGCGATCCGCATAAGCATTTAGGCTGTCGGTTGAGATACGGCGCGATGCAGATACTTCTTTGCAGATATTCCCCCATAGGTTGTTGAGCATGGATTGCGTCATTTCTCGATTGGCGGGGCTCATACCAGAGAGCATATAAGGCTCAACGGCACTCTTGTAAGTACCTACGCGGAAAATTTGCATCTTGACGCCCACTTTTTCCATGAGATCTTTGTAGAAGACGGGCTGAGCAGCGAGCCCGTGCCAATCTACCATTCCGCTAGGATTAACCAATACTTTATCGGCCACAGATGCCACATAGTAAGCTCCTTGTGTATAGTTTTCGCCATAAGCAATGATAAACTTACCGCTCTCCTTGAAATCTAAAAGAGCTTTGCGGAGTTCTTGCAGTGTGGCAAAATCGGACTGGAGCATACCTCCTTCAATGTAGATACCTTTAATATCTTCGTCTTCGCTGGCCACTTTGATAGCTTTGATAATATCGTCAAGACCTTGTTGCTCAGCTAAGTCGTTGCCTAATAGTATTGCCCATGGATTGCTGCTGGCGCGATCTGAAATCGTTCCAGAAAGAGATATTCTCAAAATACTATTGTCTTCAATCATTGGTTTCTGATTGCTGGAGATAGCCAATGATACGAGCATCATGAGCCCCATGAAGAAAGAGAAAATCCCTACGAGCATAATGCCGACAACAGTTGCTAATACATATTTGAAAAATTCTTTCATAGCTTGTTCTTATAATGTGGAAGGATAAAAAAGAGGAAAATTTCCCTCCGTTTGTCCTTGCTTATATATTATTTATTACTTCAATACGACTTCAACTGGACAATGGTCCGAACCAAAAATCTCATTGTGGATGGAAGCTGAAACCAACTTGTCATTCAAACTGTTGGAGACGAGGAAATAGTCGATACGCCACCCCGCATTTTTTTCTCGAGCACGGAAGCGATAGGACCACCATGAGTAAGCACCAGTGAGTTCGGGATTGAAAAAGCGGAAAGTATCAGTAAAGCCTGCATTAAGAAGCTGTGTCATCTTTTCGCGCTCTTCATCCGTAAAACCTGCATTACGACGATTGGTCTTCGGATTTTTAAGATCAATTTCTTGATGGGCTACATTCAAGTCGCCACAAACAATAACAGGCTTTTTCTTGTTTAGCTCCAAGAGATAGTCTCGGAAAGCATCATCCCAAGTCATGCGATAGTCAAGACGGCGCAACCCATCTTGAGAGTTTGGGGTGTAAACTGTGATAAGGAAAAAGTCTTCCATCTCCAGCGTAATTACACGTCCCTCATGGTCGTGCTCCTCAATTCCTAAACCGTAAGTCACATTGAGCGGATGATGTTTTGTAAAGATTGCCGTTCCCGAATAGCCTTTTTTCTCAGCGTAGTTCCAGTAGCTTTCGTACCCTTCAAAGTCAATATCGAGTTGTCCCGCCTGCATCTTTGTTTCTTGCAAGCAAAAGAAGTCTGCGTCCAGGTTTTTAAAAGCCTCGCGGAAACCTTTTCCATCGCAAGCTCTTAGTCCATTCACATTCCAAGATATAAATTTCATACGTTTTTTATAAGTGTAAGATTTCGCTTCCTCTGCAGAGAGTGGGGTGAAATCTGAGTTTGAGAGAGTACAAAAATATGAAAGTTCTGTCGTATTTGCAAAGTCACATGGCGAAAAATGACTAATTTTGCGCAGTACACAGTGTTCTGTGACTTTTTTTCAACCCGCAAAAGAAACAATGAGAAAGTATATATTTTTATCCCTTGCTGCAGCTCTTTTCTCCCTCGGGATGCAGGCTCAGCCAAAGATTAGTTTTTCTGAAATCCAGCACGATTTTGGTCAAATCATGTGGCGTAATCCGGCACAAACTATTTTTCGTGTTCGCAATACAGGCAACCAGCCATTGGAGATAAAGGCTGTGGAACCAGATTGCGGTTGCACGTTGGTGAGTTGGGACCAAACCTCGATAGCTCCAGGAGCGGAGGGCAAGATTATTGCTAAATATGACGCCGAACTTCTTGGACATTTCTATAAAGGTATCGCTGTTTATACCAATATAGGCGAGAATCCTTATTATCTCAATCTTGTTGGCCATGTGGTGATGCCAAGTGAAGGTAAAGCAGACAACTTTCCTGTTCACCTTGGCGACAAATGGCTCTCCACAGAGAATGTGGAGTTTGATGATGTGCGGCGTGGCGATCGTCCCGAACGTACCGTGGAGGTTTTCAATGCAGGGAAGAAACCTATGACGTTGGGGCTGATGCACCTCCCTCAGTATTTAGATGCTGATATTCAGCCCACAGTTCTTCATCCAGGTCGTAAGGCAAAAATAAGACTCACTTTAAAGTCGGATGCAGTTATGAGTATGGGCTTAACGCAGGCTTCCATTTATCTTTCCACCTATACGGGCGAGCGCATCAATCGTAACAACGAAATCAATGTGAGCGTCACGCTTCTTCCTGACAATAATTATTCGGAAGCTACTTTAGCTTTAGCTCCCATTGCGCACTTGGATAGTACGCATGTAGAGCTCGGTTCGTTAGGAAACAAGAAACGACTTCATACTCAACTCTTTTTGTCGAATGAAGGGAAAAGTCCACTTTCTGTGAGTGCTTTGCAAGTGTATAATGCAGGAATCTCTGTCAGTCTCGACCGTCGAGAGATTAAACCAGGTGAGAAGGCAAAGATGAAAATTATTGTAAATAATTCAACACTACAGTTCAAAGGTCGCCGTCGTATTTTGCTCATTACCAATGACCCGAGAACACCGAAGTTGGCGATAGATGTGAACGTAAAAAAGTAAAGGAATAATTTGGTAGAACAAAAACAAAACTCTACTTTTGCACCCGCAATCGGAAAGTAGCGCAGTTGGTAGCGCACTACGTTCGGGACGTAGGGGTCGGGCGTTCGAGTCGCCTCTTTCCGACAAAACGCGGCAGAAGCTTTGAAGAAAAGTGGACGCCGCGTTTTTTGTTTTACTTTTTGAGTTCTTTCTTTCTGGTGGAAGAGTTTCTTTGATGAGGCGAATTGCTTCTAATATATTAGCTTTGTACTCCTCTATGGTATCGCCCGCTCCAAAGATACCATCACAATTGCTGGAGTAAGCTCCGAAACTATCCCTGCTCGCACATATTGTGATAATTAACGTTTTCATTTATTTTTAGACGATAATGCGTTGCAAGATTTCTGCTTTTGTTAAAAAGCAGAAATCTATGTCCGTTATATCTTTATCCTCTTGCAGTCTCCTCCTTACCAGAAAAAACAACATATAAGGGAGGGAGAGAATCCTCCTATATTACACATTCCTCCATTCCCTCTCTGCTACAATAAGTGCGTCGGCTGACGCAATAAGGTTATCGGCTGACATCCTTATTGAATCTCCATACGCAATAAGGATATTTATGCTCACTACACTTCCTCTCCAGAAAATGTTTGGGAAAAGCTCAAGGAGAATTCATAATGAAGTTACGGATCTTATTCAGAAAATGTATGCTTTTGTTTTCTGTATAAGTTGATTTTGTCGAGAGGTAGCTGTTTCGAAATATTGTTTTGAGCAGACTGTTTTGGGGGAGAGTTTACTTTCAGTTGGGAAGAATAGAGAGCTGTAAATTTGTAAAATTCAGCTATTTTTCGGATATTTGCGGACGAAGTGTTATATTTTAAAGCTCTCAGAGCAGTTTATGATGAAACGTATTCTCAATATTCTCTTTCTGTTTATAAGCATAGCGGCAAGTTGTCAAGCAGCATTGCCTGATTCTATTGCGAATCGCTGTGCAATGTTAGCAGCACGTGGAGAAGTGAGGCAGTTGCGCCCTCTCTATCGTCAACATAAGGCAGAACTCCCTACCTATGTGCGCCTTTTCTGCGATTTAGCTATTGCTCGCGCTGAAGGTAATAACAACCGCACGAATCAGTGTGTGGATTCACTTGTTAATAATTTTCCAAAACAAGTGGGATCGGTAGGGCGCTTGGCCTTGACCGAACTGAAAGCAGAGAATCTTCTCAACGATGGACTTTATGAAGAGTTACAGGCGTATGCCGATCAGCAAATTCGCTATCTTAAACGTCATAATTTTAGAGCCGCACGCATCGATGTATTTCGCGACTATGCGCAAAAGGCCGTTCGCTATGGAAGTAGCGGATCGAATGGACGCATCTTAGGATTGGCCGAGCGCAGAAGCGATTTTGAGTTGCTAAAAGCTTATCGCTCCGAACCATCGCTCACGGCCTTTGCTCGACTCACCGCGCGAGCAGAACTGGCGCGTGCATTCAATCGTCCCGATGTGGCGTGTGCGTCGGCCGATAGTTTGCTGCGTTTTTATGCTGATTCGCTGAATGCTGAAGTGCAAACCACTTATGCTACAACTTGCATAGAAAATTATATCTCTCAAGGGCTTTGGGAGAAGCTTGCTGATTTCTGCGAATTTGCCACAACACTACCCCAGTTGCGCGCTGTTCCTTTGGAGACTTTCGCGAGTATCGCTCGCGAATTGCGCAATGAACAACCTTTTGTTCTTGAGCAACCCTCAACGCCAACATCCGTCCCCACTACGCGCGACTGGCCTTTGCTCCTGCCTGCATCTATCAACGGAGGAAGTAATGTGTATTTTCACCTCAACACTGGACAGCATCGAACGATTATCACTGAAGCCGATGCTCGACAATTTGGAGCGCGCGTGCTCAATGTGACATTAAGCGTGAACACCATGTTTGGAAAAGTGGATGTTCGGCCAGCTTTCCTGCGTGAACTTCGTGTGGGAAGCGTTCGCTTCCGGAATCTTTTGGTCTATGTATTTCCAGCAGCGGCAATGACTGCAGATATAAAGCCCGAAATCTGTCGTATTCTGGGCAATCGTGAGTTGATGCGCTTGGGCGAGATATGTATCTATCCAGAAAAGATTGTGTTTGCTCCTTCTCGGATGGATTTTCGTAAGAGCCAACCCAATTTGCGTCTTAATGATAATTACAGACTCCAGCTTCAGGCTGAATACGAAGGTGCAACTTGCGGTTTGAGTTTGGAAAGCGGTTCGCCGGGAAATGTGTTGTCAGCAGTGGTATTTCCTCCTGAAGAAACCGATACGCTCGATTTCCACCTTACGCTCAATGGTGAGTGTGCCCTTGTGCCAGCAGTAGAACTCAGTGAGGTAAAAGATGGAAACTCTTGCGGTATTTTAGGCTTGCCCTTCCTGCGTGGCTTTTCTCTTGTACGCTTCGACTTCGGCGGGATGAAACTCACGATTGAAGGAAAGCAACAGTACAACCAAAGATACTTGGCCGACTATACCGCAGATGGAGATCTTTTCGGGTTAGAACGTAACGCCCCTGCCTTGCAGGTCGTGGCCGATGATTCTGTGACGTCTGATTTTCTCCGATTTTTGGTGGATAAAGGAAAGAATGTTCCCATTTCTGTCATTTCGTTAGCACGTCGTCTTGAGCCAGCATTGTTCGGAAGTAGGACAGAAGAAGAACTGCTCATGGTAGAAACCGAAAAAGTGCGCGCTTTAGGGGTTATAGGGCATTATGCGGAAGCCGCCGCAGATTGCCGTAAGTTGCTCGATAATAACGCCTTTTCGGGTTCTGCCCGATTGAAGATACAGCGCTATGAACAGTTGCTCCGCGCTGCTATTCCATTTGGCACTCCACAATATCTCTCCACGGTCGATTCCCTTACAGTGCCTTTCAATCAAACGGATAAAACAGTGAGTGTACAAGTAGGGGCGAAGCCTTATGCTGCCTGCATTGATATCACACAGCCAATAACAACCATATCGATGAAAGCCGTTCAGAAATTAGGCGCTCATATCTTTTCCCACGATGCTCATGACACCTACGCTATATTGCCTGAATTAAGCATCGGTACGGCGCGCTTCCGTAATATATTCTGTAAGGTCGTTGATGGTAAAGATATTAAAATTGTGTTAGGTTTCAATCTCTTCCGTTTGGTTCCGCAACTCACATTAACGCAAAACCAACTTATCTTGAGCAAACGGCAAAGGAGAAATGGTATTCCTTTGCGTTTCGATAAATACCTCTGTGCACAAGGTGAAACCAATGCAGGCTATGTGACATTGCGGTTAAAGATGAATGGGCAGAACTCGCTTCTGTATCTGAAAGATACTCCTGTGAGTATGGCAGGAGCGAAGATTCAAGCCTCCGATGCAGTGCCTGGCGACTACAATGAACAGGAAAATCCCTATCAAGGCGAAATCTCTATCGACTATCTCATCAACCGACAAGGCCACGTTACATTCGACTGGGAAAAGATGAAAATGGAGTAGGGGAGATGCGGCAATGGATTATAGAACCCATAAGTTGTCCTCCCATAGAAAAAAGAAAAAGAGTATCTTTGCAAAAGAAATAAAAATAGCAATAATGAGAACATTGAATATCTTGTGGTTTGTCACTTTGTGTTTCCTTTTTAGCACTCCAGTTGTTGCACAGCATCAATCAAAAATGCAGGCGGTGCCTAAAACTTATCGCTTCCGCGTGACGCTTACGGATAAGAAAAATAATACATATTCGCTCAAGCGCCCCCAGGAATTTCTCTCAGCAAAAGCTCTTGAGCGTCGGCGGCGTTATAAGATAAAGGTGGACCACTATGATCTTCCCGTTTCGCCCAACTATCTCCAAGTGTTGCGCCAAGAAGGACTGAAAATCCACAATGTGTCAAAATGGAACAACACAGTGGTGGTAGAAACTACTGATACGCTGAAAATGGCCGCCATTCGGATGCTTCCTTTTGTCAAAGCAACGCGTCTTGTCTGGATTGGTCCAGACTCAATCGATGTTTCCTCCAATGAAGAACGTTATGAACTTATAAAAAATATCGAGACAGATACGCTCGACAATTTTTATGGTTACGCACAAGAACAAGTGGAGATGCTCAACATGCAGAAGCTTCATCAAGCAGGATTTCGCGGAGAAGGTATGACGATAGCTGTACTTGATGGCGGTTTTCTCAATACCGATATTATACCAGGTCTTCGTAGTGCAAAGATTCTTGGTACACGCAACTTTGCTGAGCCAGGTAAGTCTGTTTACGACTGGCAATCTCATGGAACTATGGTTCTTTCATGTATTGCTACTAATCAGCCCCATTTCCTTGTTGGTACTGCTCCTGAAGCCAGTTTTTATTTGCTTCAGAGTGAAGACTCTAAGACGGAACAACTTGTGGAAGAGGACAATTATGCAGCAGCTCTTGAATATGCCGATAGTTTGGGTGTTGATGTGGTGACAGCTTCTTTGGGTTACTATAATTTCGACTATCCCGAGATGAATCATACTTATGCCGACCTGAATGGTCGCACAGCTGTTAATAGTATTGCAGCATCATTGGCAGCTTCTCGTGGTTTGCTCGTTCTCAATTCTGCGGGAAATGAAGGTAACGGTCGATGGAAGAAAATCAACTTTCCCTCTGATGCTACCGACATCTTGACGGTTGGCGCAGTAGCTGCAGATAGTATCAATACAAATTTCTCTTCTTTGGGTTATACTGCTGATGGGCGCGTGAAACCTGATGCGATGGCGATGGGGCGTGATTGTGCACTTTTCTATCCCAGCGGAAATGTAGATACGGCAAACGGAACAAGTTTCTCTTGTCCTATCCTTGCTGGTGCTGTCACTTGTCTCTGGCAAGCTCATCGCGATAAAAAACCGCTTGAGATAATGAAAGCCGTTCGTGAAGCAGGCAACTATTACAAAAAGCCGAATGAAGTTTTCGGTTATGGTATTCCTGATTTGTGGAAAGCTAACCAAGCCCTTAAATAAAATGTTGCTTAATGCGTTAATTAAGTATATGTCAAAAAATAGCATTAACACATTAACACATTAACACATTAGCACATTAACACATTAGCACATTAACACATTAGCACATTA